>VSSQ01000050.1_pt1 | contig 195766 bp, 156 predicted proteins | sample 4763081 | NCBI WGS metagenome assembly VSSQ01 (sample SAMN12137344, study PRJNA551015) | bioreactor metagenome | isolation source: SDC9 anaerobic chlorinated ethene degrading culture | place: USA: Knoxville, Tennesee | collected 2015-01-01 | reverse complement strand
AATTTTTGTCCATGTTGATTTGGGTTTTTGTGTCAACTTTTTTCAGGACAAGTCACTAAAACGTTGTTTTTGGAGATTTATATTTCGTTTATTTTAACTAATGTTTCTTTTTGTTCATTGGAGGTTTTATTTTTTATTGATGAAAAGAGAATCAATCTTCTTATCTTTGCAGATTATTTTCTACTTTATAAATCTAAATGTTTGAATGATTACAGTTAATAATCTATCTATTGCTTTTTCTGGGATTGAACTTTTTGATAATGTATCCTTTGTTATTGCTGATAAGGACAGAATTGGACTTGTTGGGAAGAATGGTGCAGGTAAGAGTACTCTTTTAAAAATTCTATCCAAGCAACAAGAGCCACAAAGTGGAACAATTATTGTTTCGCAATCTCAAACCATTGGTTATCTGCCTCAAGAAATGATTCCTTCTTCCACAATGAATATTTTGGATGAAACTCTTACTGCTTTTGAGGAGGCAAAGCTATTGGAAAAGAAAATAGAAGAGCTTAACGACGAAATTGCTCATAGAACAGATTATGAAAGTGAGGAGTATGAACGTCTTCTTCATCTTCAATTTGAGGCTAATGAAAGACTTGTTTTGATTGATGCTGCAAATGCTCAGGCTGAGGCTGAAAAGGTTTTGTTGGGTTTGGGTTTTTCTCGCCATGATTTTGAAAGGAAGGTAACGGAGTTTAGTTCTGGTTGGCAAATGAGGGTTGAATTGGCAAAGATTCTTTTGAAGAAACCAGATATAATTCTTTTGGATGAGCCAACAAACCATTTGGATATTGAATCAATAGGATGGCTGGAAAATTTCTTGATAAATTATTTTGGTGCTGTTGTTTTGGTGTCCCACGATAGAGTGTTTTTGGACAATATAACTCGAAGAACAATTGAAATAACTGCTGGAAAGATTTACGACTACAAGGCTTCCTACTCTGAATATGTTGAATTGCTTAATCAAAGAAGGGAAACGCAAAAGCAAACCTTAACTAACCAACAAAGACAGATTGCAGAAATTGAGAAATTTGTTGAACGTTTTCGCTATAAGGCTTCAAAGGCAAAGCAAGTTCAGTCAAGGATTAGGCTAATTGAGAAAATGGAGCTTGAAACCATTGATGAAATAGACACTTCAACCATTCATTTTCGTTTTCCTCCATCTCCACATTCAGGAAAGATTGTTGTGCAGATGAAAAACTTAGGGAAGAAGTATGGAGAGAAAGAGATTTTGAAAGATGTTAATATAATAATTGAAAGAGGTGATAAGATTGCTTTTGTGGGTAAGAATGGGGAAGGAAAGAGTACGCTTTCAAAAGTTATTGTTGGTGAGATAACGGATTATAGTGGTGAATATAAGGAAGGACATCAAGTTTCCATTGGCTATTTTGCACAAAATCAGGCCGCACTCTTGGATGGAAACAAAACAGTCTTTGAAACCATTGATGAGGTTGCAGTTGGAGACATTCGTTCAAAGATTAGGAATATTTTAGGTAGCTTTTTGTTTGGAGAAGATGATATTGACAAGAAAGTAAAGGTACTTTCGGGAGGAGAAAAATCAAGGTTGGCACTTGCTAAACTAATACTTTCGCCCGTTAATCTTTTGGTTTTGGATGAGCCAACCAACCATTTGGATATGGATTCAAAGGATATTTTGAAGAACGCCTTAATTCGTTATGATGGAACATTGATTATTGTTTCCCATGATAGAGATTTCCTTCAAGGACTTACAAACAGTCTTTATGAATTCCGCAACAAACATATAACAGAGTTTAAGGGAGATATATTTGAATACCTTGAACACCGCAAAATTGAAGACCTTAAAGCATTAGAAACAGCAAAGGCAAAGGATTCTCAAAATAAAACAGCCGTTGTTTCAAAGAATAAAATAGATTATGAAAAGTCAAAGGAGTGGGAGAGGGAGCTAAGAAAGATTAGAACAAAGATTGAGAAAACAGAGCAGGAGATAGAGAAACTTGAAGAAGAAATCAGTGAAATTGACTCTAAACTTGCAGACCCCAATATAATTCAAACCCTAACATTAGACGATAATTTCTACAAAACATATCAATCCAAGAAAGACCTTCTAATGCAAAAAATGCAACTATGGGAAGATTTGTCTTTGGAACTGGAAGAAAAATCACAATAATAACGCACTATGAAAATATACTATATAAGAAATAGCATATAGAATAGTGATAATTGCTATAATAGCTTTATTTGTTTTTGAATGTGTTTTAAAAAATAAATAAGACGAAATTATCCCAATTAATATATTAATTGCATTTGCTACTCCTAATGTTGTATGAGGTAAACGTATTAAACTATAAGGGAGAATAAAAATCAATGCTCCAACAATTATCCAAAGCAAAATATTAGATGATTTGATTTTATCCTTAAAAGCCTTTTGTAAAATTGTAGTTAATACAAATCCATTAATGAGTAGGATAATTCCCCACCAATTGGCTCCTTCTACTCTAAAAAACTTTAAAAAGTCTCCACAATAAGGAAGTAGTATTAATAGTAGAACTTCAACAAATGTAATAATAAATATTACTAACTGAATCATTGTTTCTTTTTTCATACAATAATTTTTAAATGGTTAATTGATATCGCAAATATAAATATATTATTTTTAACGGTATAAAGTTATAATTATTATTTAATGAAAACTATACATATAGCTGCCATTTTGAACAAATAAAAAAAGCAGTTCTTTTGGAACTGCTTTTCGTTTTATAGTGTTTTAGGGTTATACTTCCCAAGTATCTCCACTGTTTAGTAAGTCATCAACACATTTGATTGGAGAAACTTGATTTGCTTCTTCCATTTGTTTTTCAAATATTTGATTATAGGTTGGTGCTTTAACGGCACGAATAACTCCAAAAGCCATTGGGAATTCTGGTGGGCACATTTGAGCCAACATCATATGAACTCCAGTGTTTTCTCTTGTTGCATCGTGTACTAATAAATCTTCTTCAGTAATTCCGTCCTTGCCTATTTCAACAACTTCAAGATGATTCCCTTTCAAGATAATACCTTTGTCTCTGTTCTTGCCAAAAATCATTGGTTTCCCTTGTTCTAACCACAATTGACGTTCTTCTTTAAACTCTCTGTTTGTAACTTCAGCGTGTGTTTTGTCATTGAAGATTACGCAGTTTTGCAATACTTCCACAATTGCTGCTCCATCATGAGCTGCCATTGCTCTACAAACTTCTCCTAAGGTTTTTGGAGAGTTGTCAATTGCTCTTGCAAAGAAAGTTCCTCTTGAACCAATTACCAATTCGCCTGGGTTGAAAGGATAGTCAATTACTCCAAAAGGAGAAGTTTTAGTAACTTGTCCTTGCTTTGTTGTTGGAGAGTATTGTCCTTTTGTTAGTCCATAAATACGGTTATTAAACAAAATATAGTTCATATCCATATTACGACGAATAAGATGAATGAAGTGGTTACCTCCAATTGCTGTTGCATCTCCATCTCCAGAAGCTATCCAAACACTTAAATGTGGATTGGCTATCTTTACTCCTGTTGCAATTGCTCCTGCTCTTCCGTGAATACCATGAAATCCATAAGTATTTACATAGTAAGGGAAACGTGAAGAACAACCAATTCCTGAAACTACACAGAAGTTTTCTTTCTTATATCCTATTTCAGGAAATATTCCTAATATTGATGCTAAAATTGCGTGGTCTCCACAACCTGGACACCATTTAACCATTTGATCACTTGCAAAATCTGCTTTTGTAAGTTGTACGGGTGAATGTTCTATAGCCATATTATTATTCTCCTAAAATTTGTTTAAACTTTTCTTTTAATTCACTAACTTCGAAAGGTAATCCTTGTACTTTATTGTATTGAAGCATTGGAATATTTTCAAAGTTCATTCTTAAATAGTTTACAAATTGTCCCATGTTCAATTCACAAACTATTATCTTTTTATATTTTTTCAATATATCGCCAGTATTTTTTGGAAGTGGCATAATGTAGTTGAAGTGAGTGAAAGCTATTTTCTTTCCTTCATCTCTTAGTTCTTCAACTGCAAGTTTCAATGCTCCTTCTGTTCCGCCCCAACCAACTACCAATAGGTCTGCATCTTCATCTCCCATAACTTTTTGATCAGGAAGTCTGTCAGCAACCTTTTGAACTTTTTCTGCTCTGTTGTTAACCATTAATTGGTGGTTAGCGTTGTCAGTTGAAACACTTCCCTTACCATCTAATTTTTCCAATCCTCCAATTCTATGACGCAATCCTTCCATTCCTGGAATTGCCCACTCTCTAACAAGTGTTTCTGGATTACGTTTGTATGGCATATAGGTTGTGTCGTTAGGTGTTGCAAAAGGTGGATTGATTGTTGGAAGTTCTGACATTTTTGGGATGCGGAATAGTTGAGAACCATTTCCCAAATAACCATCTGTTAAAAGAATTGTTGGAGTCATGTGTTCCAATGAAAGTCTTGCTGCTTCAAATGCGTAGTAGAAACTATTTGCTGAAGATGATGCTGCAATAACAATGCAAGGAGCTTCTCCATTTCTTCCAAACAAAGCTTGGTAAAGGTCAGATTGTTCTGTTTTTGTTGGCAATCCTGTTGAAGGACCTCCTCTTTGAACATCAACAATAATTAGAGGAAGTTCGGTCATAACTGCTAATCCAATTGCTTCGCTCTTCAATGAAAGACCTGGACCAGAAGTTGTAGTACAAGCCATAGCTCCAGCAAAAGAAGCTCCAATTGCAGAACAAATTCCTGCTATTTCGTCTTCTGCTTGAAATACTCTTGCTCCAAGTGATTTATGTTTTGCTAATTCAATCAAAATATCTGTTGCAGGAGTGATAGGATAAGAACCTAAGAATAAAGGAAGGTTCGCCTTTTCTGCTGCAGCAAGCAATCCCCATGCAGTTGCAATGTTTCCTGTTATGTTTCTGTATTTGCCTTTTGGCATTTGAGCATGTCCAACAACTGCTCTTTCGGCTTGAATAACATCTGTGTTTTCACAGAAGTTATATCCTGCTCTAACAACTGCTTTGTTGGCTGCAATTACATCTGGACTCTTTTTAAATTTCTTATCTAAATATGCATCGGTATGAGTTAAGTCTTTACTGAAAATATAGAAAATCATACCCAATGCAAACATGTTTCTTGAACGCTCTGATGAACGTTTGTCTGTAAAAATATCTTTAACAGCTTCAACGGTCATTGCAGTCATTGGGGCTTTAACCAAAATATAGCTTGACAGTGAATCATCTTCCAATGGATTGTTTGTATAACCAGCCTTTTGGATAGCTTCATCGGTGAATGTGTCAATATCTACTATAATTATTCCTCCTTTTTTTGCCCATTTAAGGTTAGATTTTAAAGAAGCAGGATTCATTGCAACCAAAACATCGCAATTATCTCCTGAACTATAAATTCTTTTTCCTATTTGAACTTGAAAACCAGAAACTCCAGCAATTGTGTTGTGAGGAGCTCTAATTTCAGCGGGATAATCAGGAAATGTTGCTATATCATTTCCGTCCAAAGCAGCTGTTTCGGAGAAAAGAGTTCCCGAAAGTTGCATTCCATCGCCAGAGTCTCCAACGAATCTTACAACAACATTCTCTTTCTCGTTAAGTGTTTTTGTTGTCATTTTGTTTGTATGTTTGATAATAACTTCAACTAACTAAATATGTTTAATAATTTGCAAAGTTAGGAAGTTTATTTTGAATAAGAGATTATTTTCAGTACATTTTTTCTCCTCTTTAAGATATTATCTGAACAAGCTTAATCTTAAAGAATAATGTTCAATGAGAAATAACTCTTTTTAAAGAAAAATAAACGGGACTTAATTGAGAAAAGTCGGTGATTAATTTTATTTAAACGGGACTTTTTTTATTAAGATGTTTTTGAAGGGAAAACAGGGAACTCTTCTTGAGGTTTTAGTTGGGAAGTAAGATTATCTTGTTTGAAACAAAAGAAATCTTTGCCATTGGTTATTAAAAGATAAGGAGCATTTATTGTTTGATTATATCTTATTGCCTGATTAAGGATTTCTGGACTAAGAGATATATCTTCTTTCTTACACTCAATAATCATCCATGGGTTTAACTGGCGGTCATAAACCAAAATATCAAAACGTTTGATTAGTTTTCCAACCTTTATTTGAGCTTCAACTGCAATTAGAGAATGAGGAATGTTTCTATCATTAATAAGTACGGAAATAATATGTTGCCTAACCTTTTCTTCTGGGGTTAAGGCAACATACTTCTTTCTAATTACATCAAATATTTCTTCGCTCATTAGGGATTATTCTTCTCCCATACTATCTGAATCACCATTTTGTTCGCCTGATTGACGTTTTTTCTGCTTTTGCATTTGGTCTTTATTAACAGCTCCAAAACGATAGCTAAATGATAAAACTAAAGTCTGAGATGTTCTGTGGTTAACTGAATACTCTTTGTAGTTTTCAGTGAAAGTATATCTCGATCTTTCTCTTGTGTTGAATATGTCGGAGAACCTCAAACTAATATTCCCTTTTTTGTCAAGAATATCTTTCTTTACAGAAAGGTCTAACCAATACATTGGGTCTGTATATCCTTGAATATTTTCTCTTTTAGGCATATATTGTCCAGAGATTTGAATAACCCAGCTCTTAGGAAGAGTAATTGTTGTGTTTAATTTAGCATCCCAATTAATGGTTTGAACAAGATTTCCACCAAACTCTCTTCCATCTTGATACATTCCGTAAAGGTTTCCACTCAAATTAGCTTTCCACCACTTTGTTATTTTTTGGTCAATAATCAGTTCTGCTCCATAATTCGAACTTTTGGAAAGATTTAAAGATGTATTAGCGATTCTTTGTCCATCTGCATATTCTATTCCTGCAACATCCCAAACCCAATCAAAACCATATTCTCTTGCATTAGCTTCATTCCATAAGAAATTGAAATGGGTTATTGCGTTATTTGTTACTCTGTAATACAATGAAGTAAATATTGTTGTTGTTTGAAATATTTTGGAATATCCAACTTCAAAAGCATCTGTATATTCTGGCAAAATATCAGGATTTCCAAAACGAATATAAGAAGGATTATTTATATCTATGTATGGAGCCAATGACCATGGGTCAGGTCTTCTAATTCTTCTTGAATAAGAAACTTGTCCTGATTGAGAATCGGTGAAGTTATATGAAATATGAAGAGTAGGATAAATACTAAAATAATTTTTTGTGTCTTGATCTTTAGGGAAGAATAATTCTTCATTGTTTTGCAGTTTTGAGCCATCTCTAAAAACTTGTTCTAATCTAAGTCCAAGTTGAGCAGATAGTTTTTTGTTGAAACTATATCCCAAAGTTCCATAAAGTGCATGAACAGATTCTTTGTATTTAAAAATATAACTCATGCTATCATCCCTAACCATTTCTCTTGAAGGGAAATAATCATAATTAGCATTAGTATTTACATAGTTTAGGTTGTATCCAGTTTCCAGCTTTAAGGATTCTGAAAAAGGATGTACATAATTAAGTGTTACAAAAGCTCTATCACTATTAGATTTTGAAACATTATTCAAGTAGAAAGTTTCTTCTGAATCTTCATTAAAACTTCTTATTTGTGTATTGTTATTTGAAAACTTTCCAAAATTCCAATTTGCATCAAGGGTTAAGATTTGATCTTTCTTGTTAAATTTCTTTTCATAGTTAAGAGTTATGTTTTGAAAGAACATATTCCTTTTTCCGGTTTCTAATCCAAAATAATTATTTGGGTTTAAACTATCATTAGGGTTAGCATTATCCCAAGCAAATAAATTTTCCTTACTTATTCCTTTTGGAGGAGTTCCTCCTTTTCTCAAATTATAAGATAAACTAAGAGTATTCTTATTATTTATATACCAATCTCCTCCAATCTTAAATCCTCTTCCAAGTCTATTGCCGTCAGTGTATCGATTTTGAAGAAGAGTTTGGTTGTTGGATAACATAGTCTTTTCGTTAAATCCATTACTTGAGGTTTCAAAATATCTTATATCTCCATTAAAAAATATAGCGTATTTCTTTGCAGAATAGTTTAGTTGAGCAGATACACTTGATTGAGGAAAAAGGAATTTATCAGTATTCATTTTTTCATTTGTTCTTATCTCATCATTTATTCCAACTCCAGTGGAGGCAGAAACGGAGCCATTAAATCCTTTGTTGCCTTTTTCTTTTAAAACAATATTAATAATCCCACTCATTCCTTCAGGATTATATTTTGCAGAAGGGTTTGTGATAACTTCAACGCTTGCAATAGAAGCAGAAGGTATTTGCTCCAATACAGTTTGTAGGTCGCTTCCAAGCAATTCACTTGGTCTTCCATCAACCAAAACAGTAACATTTCCACTTCCTCTTAGTGATACATTTCCTTCTTGGTCAACAGCAACAGAAGGGACATTTTCCAAAACATCAGTTGCTGAACCTCCACTGCTAACAATATTTTTATCCACGTTCACAACCCTTTTGTCAAGTTGATATTCCATCATACTTCTTTCTGCTGTAATTTCAACTCCCTGCAATGTTTCAGCTCCAAGATTTAGATTAATTATTCCCAAATCGACGTCTTGTTTCGATACTTTAATTGGCTTGTATATATCTTTATAGCCTATAAATGTAAAGCGAAGAAGATAGTTGCCAAGATCTGATTGTAAAACAAAGTTTCCTTTTTCGTCAGTGATAGTACCATTTACTAATGTAGAATCTTTTGCTCTAAGAATAACAACATTTACATATTGCATTGCTTCGTTGCTTACCGCATCAATAACTTTTCCAAATAGTTTCCCTTTAGGTTTGCTAATGTTAGTGGTTGATGGTTTTGAAGGTACATCTCCTTGATTTGGTCCTTTTGACTTTTGTTGAGCAAAGGTTAGTTCTGTTGAAGAAAAAGATAGAATAAATATACTTAATATAATAGTTAGTATTGATTTAGTTGATTTGTTCATGTTTGTTTTAATTTATTTGATTTGCAAAATTACAATTTTAGATAGTTAGAAAACAATCAAAATGATTATTTCATATTAATTTAATACATAACCTTAGACAAGAAAATTTGAAAAAGTTTATCCTTCTGGTAAATATTTCTGTATATTTGCCCTTTCAAAACGAAATTAATTAAGGAAAAAGTATGAAAAGAGTTTTTTTATCAATAGCAATTTTATTATTCTCCTTTGCTTCTATGGCTCAAATTGATGTAACTTGGGGACAAAGATTTTACAATATAATTGAATCTTGCGAGGATGCTCAAATAGTTATGGAAGATCACGATGGATATTATATGTGGTACTTGTTGAATGAATATGAAGGTGCAGGAGAGTTTAAGCTAAACTACTATATGGCAAGAATTGATAGAGACAAAAATGTTCAAAAAATATATAAAATGGATTTTGGGCATTCATCTTTCAAGATAGAACAAACATGGCGTTCTGGAGAATTAATAGGTTTTGTCTTAAGCAGAGTTTCAGAAGATAAAGCTGTTGAAAAGAAAGGAAGTTCAAGAAAAAATAAGCAAGCACAACAAATTAAAACAGGGAAGGCAAATCTTTACTATCAATTCTTTCATACAAAAGATATGCGTTTGGTAGGTGAGAAGCCAATCAAATTTAAGTCCTATAACTATTTCTCAATTGAAGGACAAAAACCTTATCTATTTAATTTTTCAGAAAATAAATCAAAATTAGCTTTTGGATTCTTAACAACCGACACTTCAGGAAAAGGAGTTAACGTTGAGATTTATGATGATCAAATGCGACTCTTGTGGGAAAAACCACATAAGTTAAATATAAGTAATCCGGGCTATGTTATTAAAGATATTGCTGTTAGTAATGACGGGAAGAGAAGTCTACTTGCCATAAATTCTTTTTCAACAAGTAAGAAGAAAATTTATACTGATGGAAAGACACATTTAATTTGGATTAATGAATTTGAAGAAAGAAGACACGAAGAGCAATTAGATAAAGCTTGGGCAACAGATATTAAATGTGCTTTTGGATTTGAAGAAGACTATTTAGTTGCAGGTTATTACAGCACTTCAACTGACAAACCTAATCTTGCAGTAGGGGCTTTCTCTTTTATTTATGACCACAGAAGAGGATTTAAGAAAAACTCCTCAACATTAGAATTTAAGGAATATGAAACAGATGAAGATATAAATGAAAAATCAGGGTTGCCTTATCCGTCAGATATGGTTGCAACAGTTGACCATCTCTACCCTATGGTGGGAGGTAACTGCATAATGGTTGGAGAACAAAAATTTGCTTCTAAAGTTGTGCCACCAGCAAGAAGAGGAGATTTGCCAACTGGAGAAGATGCAAATTTCTATAGAGATATAATTATAACAAATATAGATAAAACAGGTTTTGTAAGTGGAAGTTCCTATATTCCTAAACGTCAAAAGACTTATAGAGGAAGTGATCAGTTTAATTCCTATGCTCTAACTAAAGACCGTTATGGAATTTATTTAATGTTTAATGACCATCAAGCTAATTATGATGATGTTAGTTTTTGGCCTGTTAGAAACTATGATTCTGATAAGTCAAGAACTCAAGTAAATTTTGTTCAAATATATAATGATGGCTCATGGCGTTGGCATGAAGCATACAATACAAAAATAAATAAAATGCCTTTCTATAAAACATTATTCTTAACTTTTGAAAAAGAAATTCTATTCTTAGGACATTATCAAGATAATAATGTTATAGGTAGTGTTGGAACTCGTTAAAAAAGAGAAAAAGATGAAAAGACCAATATTTATTTTCTCATTTATTCTAATAAATCTTTGCTTATTTGCACAAACTCCAACAAAAGTACTTTATCTCGGTAATAGCTACACTTATGTAAACGATTTACCAGAAATTGTTGAAAGATTGACTCAAAGCCAAGAAAAAGAAATTCAATCTACTGAGTTTCTTTCTGGAGGTGCACGTTTTCAAACACATTGGAATAACTCTTCAGTAATAAATACAATTAAACAAGGAGGCTTTGATTTTATGGTTATTCAAGGACAAAGTCAAGAGGTAGCATTCCCACAAGGACAATTTATGGACGAAGTTTATCCTTATGCACAAAAATTAGACTCTCTTTTCAAAGCATATAATCCAAATGGAAAGGTTATTTTCTTTATGACTTGGGGATATAGATATGGAGATGCTAATAATTGTCCTTTTTATCCTCCATTTTGCACATATTCTTCAATGTCTCAAGAACTATATAATAATTATAGACAAATGGCTTTGGACTTTAATTCAGCTGTTGCACCAATTGGAGCTGCTTGGCGTTATTCCATTAACTTAGATTCAAATTATGTACTACATAGTTCCGATAATTCACATCCATCATACGATGGTTCCTATTTAGCTGCTTGTGTTCTTTATTCCTCAATCTTTAAAGAAAATGTAAACTCATCATTCAATTATCAATTGAGTGCTGAAACTGCACAAAGATATCAGCAAATAGTAAACGCAATTGTTATGGATAGTTTAACTCATTGGAATTTAACTCAACTTTCCACAAATGATGTATTGGCAAATAGTATTTCAGCAAATATTTATTACAATGAAAAAGAAAGCTCAATTAAGATTGATGTAAAAAACATTGAAGAGGATTTAAATATTTCATTATTTGATATTAATGCTAAGTTGATAGGTGCTAAGTTAAATAAGCCTAATAGTGGAATTATTCAAACCTCAATTGATATTTCAAATCAAAATAGAGGGCTTTATATAGTTAAATTAGAGTCAACCAGTTTCACTAAAACATTCAAGATAGTTAAGTAGGAATTTCTTTTGTAGTTGATTATTTTTGTTTAAAAGGGAAATGTCGGAAATCAAAAAATTAGGTAGTTTAATTTTAGATGCATCAAACAGTGATCAGAATGTTCTTATTAGAGGAGAGCTGGGTTCTGGAAAAGAATACACTGCACAATCTATTCACAATAATTCATTAAGAAAGAGCAATACTTTCGTAACTCTTAATGTAACAACAATAACAAAACTGACTAATAAATTTTCCTATTTGGAAACAGCCGATGAAGGAACCTTATATTTGGATGAGATTGCCAATTTAGAGCATGATAATCAGTTAAACCTAATTGAATTTATTAAAACAAAGAAAGTCAAAGACCAAAATAGCCTTAAATCAAAGCAGTACAATATAAGGTTTATTGCATCAACAACTAAGAACCTTATAGAAGAAGTAGAAAAAGGTAGATTTATTTTTGAATTATATAATCTTCTAAGTGAAATGGTGATTGAACTTACTGCCTTAAGGTATTTTGGAGAGGAGATAATTGATTTAGCCAATATCTTTATTTTGGATTATTGCAAGAAAAATAGGAAACCATTAAAGCAATTAAGCAATGGAGCAAAGAAATTGCTGATGTCTTACCATTATCCTCAAAATTTCAGAGAGCTAAGAGCAATCATTGAACTAACACTAATGACATCAAGCTCTTCAATAATTTATCCAGAAGAAATCTATCTTCCAAAAGGCAACCAAGCAGAATGCTTCTTCTCAAAAGAAAAAACATTAAAAGAGTATGAAGCAGAAATTGTGTCTCATTTCCTTGAAAAGTATGATAATAAAGTATATTACGTTGCTGAGAAATTGGGAATAAGCAAAAACAAAATCTATAATATGATTAATCAAGGGCTAATTAAATTAGAAGAATAACACCAGCCCTTTTTATTGATCATTAAAGCATGGTAACTTCGGTAACTTGAGTAACTTTTAGGAATAAAAAACTTACCTTTATTTAGTGAAAAGTGAAAAACCCAATCATAATTGGAAATAAGTCCTTTATAATTGGAAATATGTCCCTTATATTTTTGTATAAGTCCTTTATATTTTTAATTATGATTGATGTTTTTTTATTCTTGTGTTAGCTCATCATTAATCTTTAGTTTAAATAGTTGTCTTTCTAAAGCATTTGCTCCCTCTACAGCAGCAGTGTAATAAATATAATTCTTAACAATTCTAATCTTCTCTATCTTGGGTTGAGGTAGATTGATTGTTCTTATATATTTTCCTGTTGTTAAGTCTATTTCTTTTAAAGTAGTTTGATTTTGTCTTATAAAACATCTATTACTTTCTCTATCAAAAAGAATCTGATTCATACAATCTTTCATTACAATTGAATCCATTTTAGTTGATGAAATAAAAGTGTTATTTTCATCAATCTTATGAATTACACCTTTTTCATAATTAAAAATATAGAGATGTTTTGCAGTTGCCTCAAAATAAACAGGGACAGGATATGGCTTTTTCATATACTCAGTATATAAGTGTCCAGGATTAAATATTAGCCAACCAGTAGAAGGATCTATTATTTTTAAGTGCGTATATATTGCTCTATTAATATAAGAATCTACAATTGAAGTTGATCTCATTAATGAATTGAATTTATCTATCTGTCTATTGCTTAGATTTAGATTATCTGATATTATATTTTGTAATGGAGAAGTTGTAGTGTTAAAGTTTAGCCATTCATCAATATCACAAAAAACATAATAAACTTTTCTAAACTTAATCTTTCCTTTGCTATCTGTATATATACGATATAATTCTTTATATTGACGCCACCAGCCTCCTTCATTAGATATATATACTCCATCATCAAAACAAGCAACAAGATTAACTCCATTACTAACTAAAGTTTCTATTTGATAGCCTTTTCCTTCCTTAAAATAATCCTTAAACCAAATATTAAAAGCATTATATTTATTCTCTGTATAATTCTTTGGGCTTGCAATAATATAGCCAACTCCATTAATAAGGGAATCATATATATAATATTTTAAAGAAGTATCTGAACTGGAAATTCTCCAATAATCATCTTTACCTTCTTTTTTTACTCTTAATTTGTTTTGTAAATCATAACTAACCTCATTACATTCTTTCGGAATTTCTTGTGTTCTTTTCCTATAGTCCTCAAAGGTGAAAACTGAAAGATGCTTTTTATCGTTTTTATTGGTAATGGTATATACGTAATTATCATCTATTTCAAAATCATAAACCAATCTTTCTAACCTGTAATAAGGCTTGGTTCTAATAATGATTTCAGAAATAGGGGTGGTCTTGTCTGCAAGAGAAATATTTAACTCAATAGTATTTCTTTTTGAAATATCTTTCTTGGTTAATGAAACTTCTTTAGGAAGATAAGCAATATGAGAGATTTTTAAATCACAAGGCAAAGACACATTCTTAAGAATAAAATTACCTTTCTCATTGGAAGAAGTGCCGATAGTTTTACCTTTAACAGAAATATTAACATCTTTAACAGGCAACCCATCAGAGGAGGCAATAATATGCCCTTTTATTGTTACATTTTGAGGAAACAATAAGTAACAACAAAATAAAGAAACCAAAAGAACAATAAACCTTTTCATGATATTAGTTTTGAGTTAAATCATCATTAATCTTTTGTTTATACAATTGTCTTTCCAAAGCATATTCTCCCTCTACGGGAACAGTATAATATATGTAATTACCAACCATTCTAATCTTTTCAATATTTGGGAAACCTAAGGTTATTGTATTAATGTATTTTCCCGTTTCTAAGTCCAATTCTTTTAATTCAAGAGAAGCAAACTTCTTGATAACAATAAAGCATCTATTAGCTTCTCTATTAAATAACATATCATCAATTAATGGAAAATCTTTTAGTAATTCATTATCCATAGGTAAAGACTTAACAAGTATATTCTCCTTATTAATAATATGAATTACTTCTTTGTTGTAGTTAAATATATATAAATAGCTTTTATTAGCTATAAAATTTACAGGAATAGTACCACTTGTATATTGGTATTTTACAATAATATTATCCTTATTAGGAGTCGGGTCTTCCCAAGCTCTTTCTTTTCCATAATATAATTCTCCTAAGGTTCGAGGTAGCATTGCTTTATATGTAAATTGAGTTACAATATCATTCATTGTATTTAATTGTTCTATTTGCATAGCAATACTATTATCGAATATATTATCTCCAAACTTTCTATGAAAAAAAGGAACCACATCAAAGTTTATATATTCTCCAATATCCATAAGAGCATAATAAACCATTTTGTATTTAATCTTTCCTTTGTTTTCATATAATCTGAATAAGTAAACTGATTTTTTATATAAATCCCTATCAAAACAATAAATATAAATCCCTTTATCAAAAGTTGTAATATAGCTTACTCCCATTCTATCTAAAAAATTAGGGATAAAATTACCTTCTTTAAGAAACCTGTTTCTTTGAACATAATTCTTCGGATTTGCAATGACATAGCCAATTCCATTTAGAACTGAATCATAAGGGGTATATTTTAAGGAAGTATCTGAACTTGTAATTCTCCAATAATCATCTTTACCATCCTTCTTTACTCTTAATTTATTATGACAATCAAAACTCACTTGATTACATTCTTTAGGAATCTCTTGAATTCTTTTTCTGTAGTCTTCAAAAGTGAAAACTGATAGATGCTTTTTATCGTTTTTATTGGTAATAGTATATACATAATTATCGTCTATCTCAAAATCATAAACCAATCTTTCTAACCTGTAATAAGGTTTAGCTCTAATTACAATTTCAGAAATAAGAGTGGTCTTGTCAGCAAGAGAAATATTTAAATTAATAGTATTCCTTTTTGAAATATCTTTCTTGTTTAATGAAACTTCTTTAGACAGAAAAGCAATATGAGAGATTTTTAAATCACAAGGCAAAGACACATTCTTAAGAATAAAATTACCTTTCTCATTGGAAGAAGTTCCAATAGTCTTCCCCTTAACAGAGATATTAACATCTTTAACAGGCAACCCATCAGAAGAAGCAATAATATTTCCTTTTATTGTTACATTTTGCGATAAAGCAATAAGACAATAATAGAATAAAAAGACAAAAAGAGTAATAACCTTTTTCATAATTAGGTTTTAAAATTATACCTATCTACTCTTTTTAAAGAAATTATAAGGCTCTTTGAATGGTGTCAGCAAAGGTAAATATAATTTATTAATTTCTTATCTTTTTTGGAAAATAATTTTTAATTGTTTCTTGAATTAATTGTTTAATGAGTGAATATAAGTAAAGAATTAAGTAATAATCTACAGAAAAACAAGGTGCATATTTTTTTAAAACACATTTAAAAAGAATTTTAATCTGATTTCTTTTTCACTAAACAAGGAAAGAAAATTTTTAAATCAAGAAAAAACTTATTTAAATCAAGTAAAAATTTTGCAAGGTGGCAGGTTACATAGTGCAAGGTGGCAGGATACACTATGTAAGGTGGCAGGTTACATAGTGTAAGGTGGCAGGATGCAAAATTATTATAAGGGTTTGATACATTTATATCAAATAAAAATAAATTTAGATTTGAATTTACTTTGAAAAATAAAGAGATTAATCTCTAATTAAGGGGAAATTTTACAGAGAAATTTGGTTAAAATGAATTAGAAACCTGCAATCAATCCTCCACAAGAGTCCTTTTTTGCTCCAGTTACTGATGAAAGAGTGTTTATTTCTTCTCTAACTCTCAATACTCCTAAGAATGCAAAAATTAAGGCTTCTTTATAATTGATTATTATTGGCTCTGGAATATGTATTTTGTAATCATTGTTGAGTTTTTCTTTCAATCGTTCAATTAAATACTTGTTAAATGCACCTCCTCCAGTAATTAAAACATCTCCATTAATGTTTAATGCCAATTGCTCTGCTGTATGTTCAACAAAGGTAGCCATCAGGTCGGAGTTTGAAAGATTAGAATTGTTTAACAAAGGAAAAATCTTTTCCACAACCCATTCCTTGCCTAAGGATTTTTGTTTTTTAGTTTTGTAGAAATCTAAATTGTTTAATTCATTAAGAAGAGAATTGTCAACATTGCCGCTTTTTGCAATTTCTCCATCTTTATCGTAGGCTAAACCTTCCTTTTGAGCCAAATGATTAAGCACTATGTTCACAGGACAAATGTCATAAGCAATTCTACTTGTGTTTTCTTCAAAAGAAATATTGGAAAAGCCGCCAAGATTTAAGCAAAAGGGATATTCACTAAATAAATGTCTATCTCCAATTGGTACAAGTGGAGCTCCTTGTCCTCCAAGAGCCAAGTCCAAACGCCTAAAATCGCCAATGGTTTTAATATTGGTGTGAGAGTAAATGGCGTTTATATCTCCAATTTGGGTTGTTAGATTTATTTGAGGTTGGTGGAATATTGTTTGACCGTGAGAGGAAATAAAATTAACTTCTAATTTATTATTATCAATAAATTTCTTTGTTTCCTTTCCTAAGAAATGTCCAAATTCTTTATCAATTTTTGCAAATTCTTCAGATGAGGTATTTTCTGCCTGAAGAAGCATATCCTTTATTTGAGAAGAGTATTCAACAGTTGTTGCTTTCTCAATGGAATATTCCCATTTATTGTTTTCAAAGGAAAAAAGACAATAAGCAATATCAAGCCCATCCAATGAAGTTCCTGACATTAGCCCAATAACCTTATAAAGCATCAGAAAGTACATCCATTTTGGTTGAATGTGAACCTTTAATTAGAATTGTTCCTCCTTTAATTTTATTATCTAAAAGGTAATCTTTAGCCAAGGATGAGGTTTTGAAATATATTTCATTATCTTTCTTGTCCTTTTCAAACTCTTCAAACTCTTCTCCAATTAAAATTACACCTTTAAGATTTATGCTTCTAAGAATATCAACAATGTTTTTATGTTCTTTTGTTGATTCTTCTCCAAGTTCTTTCATTGCCCCAATAAAAGCATATTTATTGTCAGCTTTTAGAGCTTGAAAATCTTGCAAGGCTACCATAATACTTGAAGGATTGGCATTATAGCAATCTAAAATTAGGGTATTGTCTTTGGTTTTTTGAATTTGAGAGCGATGATTGGTAGGGGTGTAATCCTCAATTGCTTTTATGGAAAGATTTAAATCAACTTCAAAAATCTTTCCAATTGTCATTGCTGCCAAAATATTATGTGAATTATAGGAGCCAATAAGTTTTGAATTGATTATATGTCCTTCAAAATCCAGTTTTGCAGTCTCTGAATTGATTTTATTAGTTAGAGAGTATTTATAGGTTAGGTTTTTATGTTCTTTTGAGTAGCTTGAAAGAGAAGCATCGTCCATATTGATAATCGCAAAATGGTTTTCCCTGTCAAGATAGCGAAACAGTTCAGTTTTAGTTTTTATAACTCCTTCAAAACCTCCAAATCCTTCAAGGTGAGCTCTGCCAATATTGGTTATTAATCCATATTTTGGTTCGGCAATCTTACAAAGAAAATCAATTTCTCCCTGATGATTAGCTCCCATTTCGATTATTGCAAATTCTGTTTGAGGTGTTATTCTTAAAAGAGTTAGTGGAACTCCAATATGATTATTGAAATTACCTTGAGTTGCTATTGTATTATATTTTTGAGAAATAACTGCGTGAGTTAGTTCCTTTGTGGTAGTTTTACCATTTGTTCCTGTTATGGCAAGAAGTTTTAAGTCAGGGAACTGTCTTCTATGATGATTTGAAAGAAGTTGAAGAGTGTAAAGTACATCTTCAACTAAGAAATACTTATCGTTAATGGCATATTCTTTTTCATCAACAACACACAAAGAAGCCCCCATTTCAAGAGCTGATGGTGCATATTTATTTCCATTAAAGCTTTCTCCGTTAAGAGCAAAGAATATGTCGCCTTTTTTAATGTTTCTTGAGTCAGTTGTAATGCTTGGGTTAAGAAGAAAATGTTTGTAAAGTTCTTCTATCCTCTGTTTATTGTCTTCTCTATTGAATTCCATAGCTTTTCTGCTGATTTTTCCCAGCTAAATTTCTTGTTTTGTTCAAATCCCTTTTCAATCAATTCTTCTCTTAAATCAGGAGAAAGCCATATCTTTTCCATTGCATCGGCAATGCTTTGAGGAAGATAAGGATCACAATACAAAGCAGCATCTCCACCAACCTCAGGCATAGAAGTTGTGTTGGATGTTATAACAGGACAGCCAGCAGCAAAGGCTTCAACAATAGGTATTCCAAAACCTTCAAACTGCGAAACAAAGGTTAGGGCTAAAGCACTATTGGCAATTAGATTAATTTCTGAAGCTTCCAAACGACCTGTAAAGATTACATATTTTCTGAAAATCATTTGATTGAAAGCATCTTCAATTTCACCTTTCCAACTTCTTCTTGAGCCAATAATAACTAATTTTGTTTCACTTCCAGTTTTAAGCTTAAACAAATCAAAAGCCTTAAACAGATTAATTAAGTTCTTCCTTTTGTGTATTGCTCCAACAAAATAGAAGAAGTCTTTACCATTAGTTAGTCTTTGTTTGGTAATCTCTCTTTCTTCTTCTGAAACAACATAGTATAATTCATTTGCAGCATTATAAACCACATCAATCTTATTTTCTGTCACATCATAAAACTCCATAAGGTCTCTTTTGGAGTAGTTGGATACAGTAATTAAGTGTGTTGAATTCTTTGCAAAATTAGGAAAGAAATTCAAATAGTAATGTCGGTGAAAGAAATTACTTATATACTGAGGATTGTATTCGTAATTTATATCATGGAAAGTGTTTAAAGTTGGCACTTTTGGTTTTCTTGGCATATACCCATCTGGAGAGAAAAGCATATCCACTTTATCTCTTTTCATATAATAAGGTAAAAGCCATTCAAAGTAAACGTACCAAAGAATTGGATGGCGTGTTGGACATGGAATAACTACAGGAGTAACGTTTTCTGCAAAAACAAAACTCTTGTCATATTTTCTATCAAAATAGAAAACAAATTCAACCTCAGGATGGTTCTTTACAACTTTCTCTAATATTTTAAGTGTAAAATAACCAATACCTTCAAGCTTATTATGTAATAATAATCTTGTATTAACTGCTATTTTCAATACTAAAAAACTTTTTTGTGAGTTATTAAAATATTCAAAGCAAAAGTACAAATAAAAAGTGAGAAAAAGATTTGTAACAAATTTATTTTTTCTTTTAGCCCTAAATATCCTTATAAAATCCTTTTGGATACTTGGAGTTGATAGAGGTGTTCAAAATGCTGTGTCTGCTCAAGACTACGGGCTATACTTTGCACTTTTAAACTTCACTTTTATATTCAATATTATTTTAGATTTTGGATTAACCAACTACAATAATCGACTTATTGCACAACATCCTCAATTGCTTACAAAATATATTTCTCAGCTTGTTCCAATTAAGTTTGCAATGGCACTTGTTTTTACCATTGTTGTCTTTTTAGTTGCAATACTTTTGGGCTATGATGCTTATGCTTTAAAACTGCTTGGAATACTTTGTGTATCACAATTTCTTGCATCTCTCTTAACTTATCTTCGTTCCAATATATCGGGGCTTCAACTTTTTAAGACTGATAGCATACTTTCAGTTTTAGATAAGTTTATTGTAATTGTCTTCTGCTCCATTTTACTTTGGGGAGGAGTGTTGAAATCAAACTTTAAGATAGAATATTTTATTTTTATTCAACTCTTTGCTTATCTAATAACTGTTTTAGTGGCTCTTGCAATTTGCTTAAGGAAGGCTAAATTTGTTCACCTTCAATGGAATCGTCCTTTTATTATGAAAATAATTAAGGACTCTTATCCCTTTGCCATACTTACATTGCTAATGGCTTTCTACTATAGAGCCGATAGTGTTATGATTGAAAGGATTTTGGATAATGGTGCTGACCAAGCAGGAATTTATGCCTCTGCATATCGTTTGGTTGATGCTGCAAATATGATTGCTTACTTGTTTTCTATAATCCTACTTCCTCTTTTTTCCAATCTTATTAAAGAAAAGCAAGATGTTCAACCAATAATTAAGATTTCATTCCATCTTCTTCTTATGCTTACAGTCTGTTTTGTTGTTTTAAGTCAATTCTATGGCTATAATCTAATGGATTTAATGTATAACAAACATATTGGAGAAAGCTGGCAAGTCTTTAGAATACTTAGCTTCTGTTTTATTCCAATTGCAATGAATTATATTTTTGGAACTCTTCTAACTTCCAATGGCTCTTTGAAATACTTAAATATTGTTGCAGCCATAGGAATGGTATTGAATATAGGCGTTAACTTAATCTTAATCCCTAAGTTTTTTGCAGTAGGAGCAGCTTACTCTTCTTTAATTGCACAAACTGCAATAGCTCTATTTCAAGCCTTTATTGCAATAAAGATTTTTGAAATAAAATTTGATGGAATATATGTATTGAGAATAATTCTCTTTGTCCTTTCAATAATACTTTCTACTTACTTGCTTAAAGAAATAACAACATCATGGGTTTATAATATATTCATTACTTCAATTGTAATGGTTGTTTTAAGCTTTGTATTTAAAATCTTTAGAATAAAAGACGTAACTTCATTACTTAAAGCCTCAAAAGAATAGTAATTAAGGGGAAATTATTCAAATCATATAATCAACTTTATCAAGAAAAGTTTTGTACTTTTGTATCTATAAATAAATACTCTTAATGAATACAGATAGATTTTTTGAACTTTTTTTTAAGGAACTTGAAGATAACAAAAACCTATATCCATACTATAAGCTAACAGAAGGCGATCTTAAACATCAAGCTTTTCGTAAGGCATACTTTCAGCAAAGACTTCGTTTTATTGATGAGAATATAGATAAGACTAAAGATAATAAGATATTTGACTGCGGTTGTGGTTATGGAACAACAGCAATATTTTTAGCAATGCAAGGGGTTTCAACCTATGGAGTTACATTAGAGTTTTACTATAAAGAATTAGAAAATAGGAGAAAGTATTGGAAAGAGTATGGAGATACCTCCCTATTTGAATGTAAATATGATGATTTGTTCGATTTACAGCTTTTGGATAATTCATTTGATTATATAATTCTCCAAGATACATTGCACCATTTGGAGCCGCTTAAGAATAGTCTGGAGCTTTTCTATAGGATATTAAAACCTAAAGGTAAGATTATATTAGTGGAAGAAAATGGAAATTGCCTACCACAAGTCTTTAAGTTATATCTTCAAAGAGGGAATAAAAGAGTTATAGATTATTATGATGAGGTTTTAGGTAAGAGCTTGCAGATGGGAAATGAAAATATACGTTCACAAAAGGCTTGGAAAAAACTTTTTGAAGCATCAGGCTTTAGTGCCAAGGATGATAAGACAGAATATATAAGACTATTCCCTCCGTTTCTTTACAACTCTTCAAACTCTTCCAACCTTATTCAAAGAGAATCCAGAATTGCCAAAAGCTACCCAATCATAAAAGAATATGTCTTTTTCGGCTTAAATATGATATTTGAGAAAAATTAAATTCCCAATTCTCTAATAAATAATAAATATAGTTCAGCAACTACTACTATTTGCTTGAATTGAACTTAATTATTTTCTTGTATATACTAAGAATTGAAATTCTAAGCCACTTGGTTCATCTTTTTGCATCTCACTTTCAGATTCTAAAGCCCACTTATCTTCTTCAATTTCGGGGAAAAAAGTATCGGCTTCAAAATCTTTATAAACCTTTGTTATATATAATTTATCGCAAAATGGCATTAAAGCCTTATAGATTGTTTCTCCACCAATAATAAAGCATTTTTCAAGATTACTGCAATATTCTACAGCTTCTTCAGTGGAATGAACAAGAGTTGCTCCCTCAGGTTTATAGTCTTTGTTTGTAGAAATAACAATATTTTCTCTTTTAGGAAGTGGCTTGAAAGGAAGACTTTCCCATGTTTTTCTTCCCATTATGATAGGTGAGCCAAGAGTAGTTTTCTTAAAGTACTTTAAATCCTCACTCAAATGCCAAAGTAGTTTATTATCCTTACCTATTGCATTGTTCGCTGCTATTGCAACAATAATATTTAGCATAATTTTTTTCTATTAATGTATTTATATCGCTATAGGAGCTTTAATTGTTGGATGTGATTGGTAGTTTATTATTTCAATATCTTCAAATCGGAAATCAAATATATTCTTTATTTCCTTATTTAGTTTTAATTCAGGGAGGGGATAAGGAGAGCGAGAAAGTTGTAAACGAGCTTGGTCAAAATGATTAGTATAAAGATGAGCATCTCCAAAAGTATGAACAAAATCTCCAACCTCAAGATTGCAAACTTGAGCAATCATGTGAGTTAAGATAGCATAAGAAGCAATATTAAAAGGAACTCCTAAGAAAATATCTGCACTTCTTTGATATAATTGACAAGAAAGCTTTCCATTAGCAACGTAAAATTGAAACAAGATATGACAAGGAGGCAAAGCCATATTATTTATTTCTCCAACATTCCAAGCATTTACTAAAAGTCTTCTTGAGTTAGGATTTGTTTTAATTTGTTCAATTAATTCACTTATCTGGTCAACAACCTTTCCTTCTTTAGTTTCCCAAGCACGCCATTGTTTTCCATAAACAGGACCTAAATCACCATTCTCATCTGCCCATTCATCCCAAATAGTAACTTTGTTTTGATGAAGATAATCTATATTTGTGTTTCCTTGCAAGAACCATAGTAATTCATGTATAATGGAACGAAGATGTAGCTTTTTTGTAGTAACCAAAGGAAATCCTTCTTGAAGATTAACCCTCATTTGATAACCAAAAATACTCTTTGTGCCTGTACCTGTTCTGTCTTCCTTTAAATTCCCACTCTCAAGGACATTATTTAATAAGTCTAAATATTGTTTCATCTCTAATTAATAATCTATTACCTTTTGCTTTTTACCTATAATAAATCTTTCCCTATATCTCTTCTAAAATACTTTCCTTCCCAACTAATCTTATCTACGTTTTTATAGCATTTTTCTAAGGCTTCTTGCATTGTTTCTCCATAACAGGTAACTGCAATAACTCTTCCTCCATTTGTTAGGATTTTTTCTCCTTCTTGCTTTGTTCCTGCATGAAAAACAATACAATCCTTTGTGTTATCAATTCCTTTAATTTCTTTGCCTTTTTCATAGCTTTCAGGATAACCTTTTGCAACCATCATAACAGTTGTTGCATAGCGAGAATCAATTTCAAAGTTTATCTTATCAAGTGATTTTGTTTTAAAGCTATTAAATGCTTCAACTATATCTGATTTTATTCTTGGGAATACACTTTCTGTTTCAGGGTCACCCATTCTTACGTTGTATTCAATAACGTATGGGTTGCCTTCAACATTCATTAAACCAATAAAAATAAAGCCTTGATATTCTATATTGTCTTTCTTTAAGCCTTTAATTGTTGGGATAACTATTCTTTGTTCAACCTTTTGCATAAAATCATTGTCAGCAAAAGGAACAGGACTAATAGAGCCCATTCCACCAGTGTTTAAACCAGTGTCGCCTTCTCCAATTCTTTTATAGTCTTTTGCAACAGGAAGTATTTTATAGTTTTCTCCATCACTTAAAACAAATACACTGCATTCAATCCCTTTTAAAAACTCTTCAATAACAACCTTTGCTGAAGCTTCTCCAAACTTAGCTTCTTCAAGCATTTGAGTTAATTCCTTTTCTGCCTCTTCAATTGTTTCAGGAATAACAACTCCTTTACCAGCTGCTAAGCCATCTGCTTTTAAAACATAGGGAGGGTTTAATGTCTTTAAAAAGTCTTTACCTTCTTGAAGAGTGTCTTTATAGAATGTTTTATATCTTGCAGTTGGGATATTATTTTTTTGCATAAAAGCCTTAGCAAAATCCTTACTTCCTTCAAGAGTAGCACCTTCTTTGCTTGGTCCAACAACTAAAATATCTTTTAATTCAGAGTTATTATGAAAATAATCCCATATTCCATCAACTAATGGTTGCTCAGGTCCTACAACAACTATCTCAACGTTGTTTTTAATAACAAACTCGCCAATTGTTTTGAAGTCGGAGCCTATATTAATATTTTCTCCACAAAGAGAAGTGCCAGGATTACCTGGAGAAATAAAAAGATTTGTTAATAGTGGACTTTCTTTAATTTTAAGAGCAATTGCATTTTCTCTTCCTCCTGAACCTAAAAGTAGTATGTTCATATTTTAATTAGTTTTTTTTCTTCCTTTACGATTTTGCTTATGACTATTTGCTTTAGTGCTTTTTACCCTTGTTTTTGAGCTTGTCTTTGGACTTGATTTTTGTTGTCTTGTTGGTTTTTCATCTATTTTCTCTGGAGAGAAATCTCTCATCTCTGCAGGAAATTCTCCATCGTCAACCAATGAAAAGTCCATTTGCTTTTTAAACAAATCTACACTTTCAACCTTAATCTTTATTGGGTCTCCCAAACGATAGGTTTTATTAAGTTTTCTTCCCACAACTTGATAGTTTTCTTCATCAATATAGTAGAAATCATCGGTAAGAGTACGGATAGGGATTAGTCCTTCACATTTATTTTCATCAATCAAAACATAAATTCCCCATTTACTAATACCTGATATTGCTCCTTTGAAAACCTCTCCAATTTTATCAGAAAGAAATTCTGCTTGTTTATATTTTACTGATGTTCTTTCAGCTTCTGCAGCTTTCTTTTCCATTAATGAACAATGTTCACATCTTTCTTCAAAAGCTTCCTTGCTTGCAGATGTTCCTCCTTCAAGATAGCGTTCCAAAAGACGATGTAACATTAGGTCGGGATAGCGTCTAATTGGGGAAGTGAAATGAGAATAATATGGGAATGAAAGTCCATAGTGCCCTATGTTGGTAGTTGAATAATATGCTTTAGACATTGTTCTGATTGCAATGTTAGAAATCATGGTTTCTTCTCCCTTGCCAGCAATATCTCTAAACAAATCGTTGAAACTCTTAACTAATGAACTTCTACTATCGGTGTTTATAACATATCCCAACTTACCCACAAACTCTGAAAATGTAGAAAGTTTATCAGGATTAGGTTCGTCGTGAACTCTATAAATAAATGTTTTAGCTTCTTTCTTATTGCCTTTGTCCTTGCCTATCTTTTCAGCAACTCTTTTATTGGCAAGCAACATAAATTCTTCAATTAACCAGTTTGCTTCCTTACTTTCTTTAATATAAACTCCAATTGGCTTTGAGTTTTCATCCAAACGGAACTTCACTTCTTGTGATTCAAAGTTAATCGCTCCTGTTTTAAATCTTTTTTTTCTAAGTAAGTGTGCAATATTTTGAACAGGTAAAATGAATTCTTCCATTTCTCCCTTTCCTTCTTCAATAATGGTTTGAACTTCTTCATAGGTAAATCTTCTACAAGAGTTAATTACTCCTTTCCCAAACCATTCACTAATTATCTCTGCTTCATGGCTCATTTCAAATACTGCAGAAAAAGTTAAGCTGTCTTCATTTGGTCGCAATGAACAAAGATTATTACTTAGCTTTTCAGGTAACATTGGAATTGTCCTATCCACCAAATATACCGATGTAGCACGAATATATGCTTCTTGATCAATGGCTGAATTGGGTCTAACATAGTGAGAAACGTCAGCAATATGTACTCCTATTTCATAGTTGCCATTTGGCAAGACTCTAAATGAAATTGCATCATCAAAGTCTTTAGCATCGTAAGGATCAATGGTTATTGTTGGTATTTTTCGGAAATCTTTTCTGCGTTTTATTTCTTCTTGAGGTATTGTTTCTGGTATTTCTTCTGCTTCTTTTTCAACTGCTTCAGGGAAAACTAAAGGAAATCCAAATTGAGCTAAGATAGAAAGCATCTCTGTATTGTTTTCTCCTTTCTCACCCAAAATCTTTATAACCTTCCCAAATGGATTGTTTGCCCTTTGAGGCCATTCTGTCATTTGAACCAAAACTTTTTCATTCTCATTTGCACCATTAATATCCTCCAATGGGATGAATATATCAACAGGCATTGATTGACTGTCTGGAATAAAGAAAGCAAATTTAGGATGCTTTTGAATAGAGCCTACAAAAGTAGTTTGGTTTCTTTCAATAATTTCAGTAATCTGTCCTTCGGGCTTTCTTCCTTTACGACGAGGGAAAAGATATACTTTAACCTTGTCATTGTTAAGTGCATGATTAGTATTATTGGGAGCAATGAAAATATCTTCCGAGCCATTTTCTAAAATAACATATGCCTTTGAAGTCTGCTTCATATCAACCGTTCCAATCACATAGTTGGATGGTAGTATATCATCACTTATATATCTTGCGTCTAATTTATACTTTCCTTTGCTTACCTCAATCAAAACTCCTTCTTCAGCCAAAAGCAAAATCTTATTCATAATCATTTGCATTGACGCCCTATCATTATTGCCCAATCGAGAAGCAACTTGCTTGTAATTTAAAGATTCAAAGGGATTTCTTGCGAAAACTTTGAGTATGGATTTATTAATTACTGATTCTTGTTTATTGTTGTTTTCCATAATAAGTTTAGTTTTTAAGCTACAAAGATAACCATAATAATAGAAAATGAAGATATTTTGAGATTAATTTATTATTAACTCAAAAACTATGCTATAATGTATTGTTATATTGATTTTATTTCGTATATTTGCAAAAGATAAAGCATCCGCAACATATTTTTATTAGTAAGATATCAAAACTTCTTACCTCGAAAAAGGAAATCCCTTAATTTTATTAAAATATTTGTGGTATATACCCAAGCACTACTACGGTATATACCCTAAATACCCTATGGTATATACCGTAATAGTGCTGTAATATGCACCATAACCACATTAAAACTTTGTTTCAATAGAACAAAATAAGGTTTCGAGAGAACAAATCTTTGTTTTATTTGTTTTAAACAAAGTTTTTTGTTGTGAATTTGCAAACATCTCCAAATGGAATAATAATTAAGCTAATGAAAAAGATTAATTCGTAATTTATTTGTATTTTTGTTTCTCAATTAAAGCAAAACATCATGACTCCAAAAGAGAATAATCAAGATAAATTTAATAAACTGAGAGAAGAATACCCTATTTTCTATTTTTCTAACTATATGTGTGAATATAATGAAGAGGCTAAGGGGTATGTGATTGGGTATGAGTTTAAATGTGGAGAACATTCTTTTTATCCAACCTATGTTTTCTATTTATCTAAAATGGATTTAAAAAGAACAATAGATACAAAAACATTCACAAATCTTATTATTCATATTGGAATGGTTGAACTAATAAGTTATTGGAAAGCATTTGCCTCTCCAGTAGTTATTATTGATGTAGCCTATTTCTCTGAAAAACAAATTGAGTTTTGGAAGAAGCTTTATTTTAATGGACTTGGAGAATACTTTTACTTAAATTCAATTGAAACCAACATTGATGAGTTTATGACAATTGTTGTTGGGGAGGATAAATATAAGAGAGGAATTTATGCACCTAATATTGATGAGAAAAGAGTAATAGTACCTGTTGGAGGAGGCAAGGACTCTGTTGTGAGCTTGGAGCTATTGAAAAGAAATGGTTTTGATGTTATGCCAATAGTAATTAATCCAACAAAGGCTCAAAATCATACAGTGTCACGTTCTCAATTAACTGATAATTATATATATGTTCAAAGGAATTTAGACAAACGCCTAATTAAACTTAATAAAGAAGGATTTCTTAATGGTCATACTCCATTCTCAGCACTTTTGGCCTTTGTTACTTTATTGGATTCTTATCTCTTTAATATCCCTCATATAGCACTTAGCAACGAAAACTCTGCCAATGAATCAACAGTAATTGGACAAGAAATAAATCATCAATATTCCAAGAGCATTGAATTTGAAAGAGATTTTAGAGAATATGTTGAAGAGTTTGTTTTGAAGGATAGTAATTATTTTTCATTTCTTCGCCCATTGAGTGAGTTGCAAATTGCTCAATTGTTCTCAATCTTTTCCGCTCATCATTCAGTATTTCGTTCTTGCAATGCTGGAAGCAAAAAAGATATATGGTGTTGCAATTGTTCAAAATGTTTATTTGCCTACATCATACTTTCACCATTTATTGTTCAAGAGAGATTGGCAACCCATATTGGAGAAAACCTTCTTAACAAAACTTCACTCAAGAAATATTTCAACGAACTAACAGGAATTGCAGAAGTAAAGCCTTTTGAATGTGTGGGAACAATTGAAGAAGTTAATTTAGCTTTAGCTCTTTTAGTAGAGCGTTACCCTGAAAGTAAGGAACTAAGCCTTGTAAAATATTGGTTAAGCTTGCCAATAGCTCAAACCTACTTGAATATGAATAAGGAGAAATTCCTTTATGAAATTTCAAATGAACATTTCCTTGAAGAAAGATTTTCTAATATTTTTTCCAATCCTTACGCCATGTATAAGAAAGCTGAAATGGTTAGAATGCTAACCGTTAGAAAGCTAATTATCTTTGGAATGGGAAGAGAAGGAATGTCAACACATAACCTTTTAAGGAGTATATTCCCAAATAAGAAGTTTGCAATTCAAGACTCCAACACAAAATTAATAGAAAATGAGTATTTGAAAGAGCAGCAAGAAAAAGGATATATTGAAATGCACTTGGGAGAAGAGGCTAAAGAAGAACTAACAACAAAAACCGTTTATGATTTGGTTATTAAGTCCCCTGGTGTTGCTCTTCACACAATGACAAATCCATATAAAGACTCTGAAATAACCTCTCAAACCAATATATTCCTTTCACTCTACGCTAATCAATGCGTTGGGATAACAGGAACAAAAGGGAAGAGTACCACCTCAACCCTAATCTACAATATGATTAAAGCCAATCATAAGGATACTTTATTCGCTGGGAATATAGGAAAACCTATGTTTGATTTGATAGATAAGATAACACCCAACACAATAATAGTATTGGAACTTTCTGCTCATCAACTTCAATATATTAATCAATCTCCAAAGGTTTCTGTTCTTTTGAACCTTTACGAAGAACATCTTGACCATTTCCTAACTTATGAAGAATACCAAAAGGCCAAACTTAATATTCTAAAATACCAAAACTCAAATGGAAGTGCTTTTATCTACAATGAGGAAAGTAAGTTAATCTCTTCATGGATAAAGAAAATTAAACCCAAATCAACCCTTTTGCCAATAAATGCAAAGAATTATTCTTTTGAAGAACCAAAGTATTTGAAGGGAGAGCATAATAAGTTTAATATTATGGTTGCTTATGAGGTTGCAAAGTTTTTGGGAGTGGAGAGTGAAGAAGGATTAAAAGAAGTTTTGGAGTTTAAAGGATTGGAACATAGGTTGGAGTTTGTTTGTTTGAAAGATGGAGTCGAATATTATAACGATTCAATTTCAACAATTGCCCAAACAACAATTGCAGCCCTAAATTCATTGGGAGGGGTTCAAACTCTTATTTTAGGAGGAAAGGATAGGGGAGTTGATTATAGCGAACTTGCAAATATTCTTATTGATTATAAAGACTTAAAAAATATTGCCTTTGTTGGAGAGGCTGGAAGAAGAATAAAAGACTTAATTAACGAAAACCCTGAAAAGAAATCTCAATTCCTTGTTTCCGATAACTATAAAGAGATAGTTAACTGGTGCAAAAAGAATACTAAAAAAGGGAAGAAAGTTCTTTTAAGTCCAGCTGCCTCAAGCTACGATATGTTTACCAACTTTGAAGAAAGAGGTAGAGTGTTTAAGGAATTGGTTAATGAAGACTAAGTAATCTTCATTAACCAATTTACTTTACATATCTTGACGGATAATTTCTGTAATATCTTCTATTATTACCTTTGCCAAATGATCAGCTTTGGTAATATTATCGCTTTCTGAATAAATTCTAATGATTGGTTCGGTGTTGCTTATGCGTAAATGAACCCATTCTTTGTCAAAATTAATCTTAACCCCATCAATAGTTATTACATCATAGGAAGAATATTTCTCTGCAATCTTTTCTAAAATCTTATCAACATTAATATTCTCTGTTAATTCCATTTTGTTTTTAGAAATAGAATAATCAGGATAAGTATCTCTAAGAGCTGAGGTTTTAATATTCTTTTTAGCCAAAAGAGTTAAGAAAAGAGCAATGCCAACCAAAGCATCTCTACCATAATGAATCTCTGGATATATAATACCTCCATTACCTTCTCCACCAATAATAGCATTCTTTTGCTTCATCATCTCAACAACATTAACCTCTCCAACAGCAGAAGCAAAATATTGTTGATTATATTTTTCAGTAATATCTCTTAATGCTCTTGTGGAAGAAAGGTTTGAAACAGTGTTTCCAGGAGTTTGAGAAAGAACATAATCGGAAATAGCAACCAAAGAATATTCCTCGCCAAAAGGTCTTCCATTTTCACAGACAATAGCCAAACGGTCAACATCAGGGTCAACAATAAAACCAACATCACATTTACTTTCAACAACTCTATCACATATATCAGTAATGTTTTCAGGAAGTGGTTCAGGATTATGAGCAAAATTTCCTGTAGGCTCTTCATTCAAAGCAACAATATCTTTAACTCCAAGAGCTTTTAAAAGCTTAGGTAAAACAATGCCACCAGTTGAATTAACCGAATCGAAACAAACTCTGAAATTTGCCTTTTCAATAGCTTCTACATCAACTAAAGGAAGATTAATTACCTTTTCAATATGCATATCAATCGTTGAGTCGTCTTTTATACAAGATCCCAAGTTCAAAACTTCTGCAAAATTAAAATCAGGATTATCAGCCAAAAACAAAACTCTTTCTCCCTCCTTAGCATTAATAAACTCTCCCTTACCATTCAAAAGTTTTAACGCATTCCAATGAGTAGGGTTATGGCTTGCAGTAAGAATAATTCCTCCGTCAGCCTTTTGGTCAACAACAGCCATTTCAACAGTTGGAGTTGTAGAAAGACCAGTATCCACAACATCAACTCCCATTCCCATTAAAGTACCAACAACCAAATTGGAAACCATTTCGCCTGAAATTCTTGCATCACGACCAATAACAATTTTCAATTTGTCTTTATTGGCGCTCTCTTTAATAAACTGAGCAAAAGCAGAAGTAAATTTAACAACATCAATAGGAGTTAGAGCAGTACCTTCCTTCCCTCCAATTGTTCCTCTAAAGCCTGAAATAGATTTAATTAATGACATACAATCTTGTGTTTAATTTCAATAATAAGAAAGCAAAGATACAAACATTTAAAAGATTTATTCATATCCGGATAAAAAATCTAAAAACTTATTCTACCTCTTTCTTAATAAGGATTTTAGCAATAAGAAGTTTTGTTTTTTATCTGAAAATATTATTCATCATTATACTCATCTTCTAATACTTCTTTTATGACGATAGAGGAGTCATTATAAACTATTAAAGGGAAATCATAATATATATCTGTGTCTGGAATACATAAAGTAACTATAAATGAAATATAGTCTTTATTTATTTTATCTATACCTAACGATTGAATGCAATACATATTAATATCATCATCATTATGTGGAAAATAAGAATCAAAGTTTATCTTATTAAACTCTTTATTATGCAATATATCTCTATTCTTATATTTGAGGTTCAATATTAAAGTTCTATCGTAATAAAATGTTGTATCACTATTTTTAAAAAATGTTTTGATTTTATCTTTATTGTCAGTGATAGAATAATTAATATTATAGTCATTAATTATAGTATCAAAAGTAACAGTTTTTAAAGATATTATTCTTTGTTTCGGATTATCAGCAAATGTTGATTTAAAGACAAATAAAATTAATAATATCATTGAAATTCTTTTCATACACTTATTCTTTCCTTTATTTAAGCTTTTGTTATCTCTTTTTACAAAATAAATTATCCTAATTGTTAATTACAGATATCTGATACTTGTCCATCATTAACCCAAACCATTAATTTCAAGTTTGTATAGATTTTTCTTAGTAATATTTACAAATATTTTCCAAAAAGACTCTCCTCCATCATAAACACTAATTATGTCCTTCGATAACTCTGCTTTTGTATAGTCTCTTTTATCCAACATATATACTCTTATAATAATATCTCCATCCTTATTTTTGAACCCAACATATTGACGAGCGTATTTTTTAAGGGTTTTACTTGATATTGAAGTACTCAAATTTAAACTTGAAATCAGTTCATCAATATCTCTTCTTAAAATCTCTTCGCAAAGCTTAATATCCTGTTTTGTTGGAGTGTATCTTTCTTTCTGGTTTTCTATTGACATAAATACGAAAAAATCCTTGTTAAATGCATAGCCATAATAACCTCTCCCTTTAAAATATTCTGAGTTTTGAGAAAACAAAACAAAACAGTTCAAAAGTAACATAATAGATAAAAACAATACTTTTTTCATGATCTATATATATTTTTGTAAGTGATGTTATACATCGCTAAATTATAATCCTATACTTAATATTAAATCTACATTTGTTGGTCTATGGTAAAGAGGGTTTTTGTTTTAAAATCCATTACAAATAATTGAACGTAGGTATCGTCTTCTTCATCAAAAACTAATGAATAATAGGTATTAGGCATTTGAATTAATGCTTTAATTTGTTCTATTTTTATGTATAGTTCTGAATCTGTTGCTTTATAATCTATAATTCTTGAAAGAGCTGTTTGGTAATTTGTTACTATTGGAACTTGCTGCCATTTTATTTCTTTGTCTTTATATTTGAATTCTTTTTGAGAAGCAATATTGTTTGTGAATTCAGAAATAGTTTTATCAGATAACTTATATTCTTCTAACACAATCTTTTCTCCATGCAATCCTCCAAACTCATCATAAATTGTCTTACTTTCAATTTCAACATTCTCTACTCCAAGAATGGAATTCAAATCATCCTTAAAATAATATGTTGTGCAACCAATAAAGGCAATTGATATAAAGGATAGCAATAACCATTTTAATCTAATTTGTTTCATAATACTAATGTTTTTAATTGTTTTCAATGTCCAAAGATAGTAAAATATTTTATTCAACAATAATTCTATATCAATAGAAAAAATAAAGTGAGAAAAATAAAACCTTGTTTTAGTATATTAAAACGAAGAAAGAAAAAATTATTACTTGACTTTAATAAATTATTACTTGATTTCAGTAAAATGAAATAAGAACATTAAAGACCTTAAGGACTTTAAACTCCTTAAACAACTAAACACCTAAACTCTCAAAAAAACTCAATCATAATCAAAAATAAGTCCCTTATAAATAAAAATATAAAGGACATATTTGAAAATATAAGGGACATATTTCAAATTATCTAGGACATATTTTTAACTATGATTGATGTTTTTCATTAAGGTCTTTAGAGTCCTTAAAGTCCCTTTTTTTCCCTGATTACTCCTCTTCTTCGATGCTCTTAATGGTTTCTTCTATTTGGTTGTAAAGAGGAGTGTGGTTGATTATTTTTTTGTCCTTGTCTAATAAATAGAGATCTGGTGTCATTTCAATATCTAAATTATACTTTTCTTTCAATATGGTTGAGTTGCTTTTTAGTACAATCCAGTCAAATGGGTGTTTTTGTTGAAATGCTATGCTTTCTTCCATATTGTTGTCAAGGTCTATGCTGAATATTTCAACATCATAGACTTTTTTATATTTTTTATAGAAGGTTTCTAATTGGTCAAGGTTGATTTTGCATGACTCACAGCCTGCACTCCAAAAGTAAACTACGGTATATTTTGTTTTAATATCGTATAGGTTATAAGTCTTATCGTTTAAAGTTTTCTCCGAAATATTAATAAATTGTTTTTCTGGGAGCAAAGGACGTATTTTATCGGCTTCTGCTTTCATTGTCTCTATTTCTGAAGGTGAAATCCAAGGTGTTCTTTCTCCAGAAACAACTCTATCAACAATCTCCACAAATCTTTCTTCATTGTAAGCAAAAGGAAGTTTCCTGTTCATTAAAATATAGTAGTCAAGAATATATTTTGAATATTCTATTCCATTGTTCTGGTTTGCTTTTTCAATAAAATCTTTAATGGCTACAGCAATGGAGTCGGCACTTTGCATTGTCAACTCATTCATATAGGTTTTTTGTTTGGTGAAGAAATAGGGAGTTGCAATTAGTCTGTTGTCTGAAAAATCGAAATTATCCCAGTAGTGAGTGCGGAAATAATATATGAAATCTAATTTTTTTGTTGAGTCAATTTGATTACCATTCAAATATTCCTTTGGAATTTGTGGGTCTTCTAAAGCTTTAACCATTTTTGTCATTATATGGTTTGGATAGCTTTTGTAGAATTCTTTTTGAAAGCTCATAAACTTGTTAACCTCTGTGTTGTAGATATTATTTAAGCTATCCTTATTGGCATTGGGGTTTTGTTTTATCTCTCTCTTTGTTTTGCTTTCCAAAAACCTTATTTGCTTATTTGCTTTCTGAAATTCAAAATAAAGATCATTCTCTTGACAGCCCTTAACCAAATAGTTCCAGTTGTCATCCAAATTTATTTCAAACTTATTCTCCTTGTCAAAAACAAAGGTGAAAATATCCATCTTGCCAACTGTGAAAATACCAATCCCTTTATGAATATTATCTTTCTTAAGGCGAAAAGAACCATCTTTTTCTCTTTTAAGGGAGTCAATTACTATGGTTTTGTTGCCATAATAAGACTTAATTACAACAGTGTCAACATAAATTTCTCCAATCTTAAAAGTTATATCGTAGCTTTGTTGAGAAAAAAGAAAGGTTGGTAGAGCCACAATAAAGAACAGGAAAAGGAATATTTTAGAGTTTAATTTTACCTTCATCATATAGCTTTATGTAGTTTTCAATATTGCTTGCAGGAACTTTCTTCCCAATTATCCTATTGTCTTTATCCAAAATTAGAATTAAAGGAGTTGATTCCACATCAAAATAATCGTGCCAGTCGTAATTTGCAACCAATCCATTAACGTTTAACCACTGAAGATTAAGAGATTTTACTTTGTTTTTCCATTGTTGAATGTCTGTTCCTGAGTTAACAGCCATAACTTCGAGGTTATAAATGTCTTTAAAGTTCTTGTAGAAAGTGAATACCTTAGGAATTTCTGTTTGACAATGTCCACAATCGTAAGACCAGAAGATTAGTATTTTGTATTTTGCTTTAAGTTCGTAAAGACTATGCACAATGCCATTTGTATCGGGACAAGCCAAATCGGGAACTGTCTTCAAAAGCATTGAGTTCTCCCATTTTCTTGCACGAGCAACTTCTTTATCTATTGCAGAAGGTGGCATCCATGTTGCATCTCCAGAGGCATAGTAGCGATTAATCATATTAATATATATTTCATCGTGTCCCATATAAGGGCTTTTCAAATATCTTTCAGTTATGTCGTGAACCATATATTTAAACATCAACTTACTTCCTCTTGCTTTCTCAATCCAATAAACAGCCAAATTAAAAATACTGTCCTTTGTTTGATATTTCATTAGTTCATTCCAATAGTAATTATAGGTTTGGTGAAAAACAGCCTTAGGAGTTCTTAATAGTCCATCGCATTGAAAATCGATATTATCAAAATAATGATGAATATAATAATAGTATTTCTGATTTTGCATTGCTGAAGAATCCACAGAGCCATCTTTCTTATATACATTATCAAATTTAGGAATTTCAACATATTGAGTTGCTTTCAAAACTTTTGAAAGAAGGTGATTAGGATATGTTTTCATAAAAACACTCTTAATTGAATCGTTCTTTTCATTAATTTGAGCAATTTGTTTATTGAAATTCTCTTCTCCCAATTCTTTTTTCTTCTTGCCCAACTCATTAGCCTCAACACTCAATTTGGTTGTTGAGCGAATATAATCGTAGTAAATTTCATTATCCTTCGATTTGCTAACCTTCATATTCTTCATCCAATCTTCTTCAAGGGTGGATAAAGAAAATTTCTGTTCTTTGTCAATAATAAACTCAATATACTTGCCATTGGTATTGGAGAAAAAGTAAATGCCTGGATCAAGAGTTTTGTCTTTCTTCTCAAAACTAAACTTTCCTTTTTTGTTTACTGCTGTATCAATGGCATAGGTGTTATCCAAATAGTAATGCCCCATAATCAAAATGGAGTCATTATTCCCTTTAATATCAATATTAATTGAATATTGAGCCTTTAGTGAAGAGCTAAAGAAAAGGCATCCAAAAATAAATAGACTAAAAATAAGTTTTTTCATATACAAAAAATATCCATTATTAAATTGAACAGCAAAAATACAAATCTTATAACAATTAAAAAGTGAAAAAAGTAAACATTAAGTAAAGAATAACTAATTTTGCACCAATAATATTTTATCAATATGAAAACTTCTTTAAATGAATTTCGCCAATATGTGGCTCAAGTTGGGGAGATTGACCCAATAATGATTGATGTGGAAAAAGCAGAAGGCATTTGGGTTTGGGATACAAGTGGAAAGAAATATATGGATATGCTTTCAGGCATTTGTGTTGGTAATATTGGACACAGAAACAAAAGAGTTGTTGAAAAGGTAAAAGAACAACTGGATAAATATATGCATGTTATGGTTTATGGAGAGTTTGTTCAAAGTCCACAACTCGACTATGCAAAGCGTTTGATGAGTGTTTTGCCATCCAACTTTAATCAAATATTTTATGTAAATTCAGGCTCAGAAGCAATTGAAGGAGCAATAAAAACTGCCAGACTTTATAATAAAAGAGCAGAAATAATATCTTTTAAAGACTCCTACCATGGCTCAACACTTGGAGCTGTAAGCCTTTTGAGTGATGAAAGATATACTCAAAAGTTTCGTCCACTACTTCCCGATTGCAGACAGATAGAATTTAACAATGAAGAAGACATTCAAAAGATAACAGATAAAACTTGTTGTGTTGTAGCCGAAACAATTCAAGCAGGAGCAGGAGTAATACTTCCAAAGAATAACTTCCTCAAAAAACTTAAAGCAAGATGTCAGCAGGTGGGAGCATTATTGATTATGGATGAAATACAAACAGGATTTGGACGTACTGGAAAGCTATTTGGTTTTATGAACTATGACTTTGTTCCCGATATACTTTGCATTGCAAAAGGAATGGGAGGTGGAATGCCAATTGGAGCCTTTGTGTCATCTGATGAAATAATGAATAAACTCAATAATCATCATCCACTTATTGGACATGCAACAACCTTTGGAGGACATCCAATAAGTTGTGTTGCAGCCCTTGAAACCCTAAATACAATTATAGAAGAAAACCTGATGGATGAGGCAGATGCAAAAGGAGAGATATATCGCACAAAACTAATTCACCCACAAATTAAAGAGGTTAGGGGAATAGGACTTTTTAACTGTATAGAATTAAAAAATAAAGATAATTGGCAAAAAGCCTTAGTAAGTTGTTTTGAAGAAGGAATAATAACAGGAACACATCTTTTCAATGAAGGATGTCTAAGCATAAAACCCCCTTTAACAATAACCTATGAAGAAATAAACCTTTCAATGGAGAAAATCCTCAAAGCATTAGATACTTTAAATTAATTTGTTGATAAAAAGAAGCTATTTTTTTAAACCAACTCTTTATTTTAAACTCAAAAAAGGAAAAGAGATATTTTGTAAAGAGAATCTTTTTAGCATTTATTTTAATTTTTTTTTGGCTGTAAAAGAAAAAAACTATATATTTGTCGCAAATTATAAATCATATTTTTATGATAGTTTTTAATTATAATTTCCTAATCCTTCTTAGTTTTATTCTTATAACATTACCTTTCCTATGTCAATTCAATAACATCCTAACTAAGTTTCCTTTTGCATTCAATTCTCAACATAATATTAACAAATTAAAAAAAGCAGATGAAAAAGAAACCATTAATTATTCTATTATTGACTGTAAGTCTAATAATAGTAAGCAAGCCTTCAAAATCACAAATTATCTCTCCATATAATGTTATTAGTGGAGTATATGAAATTGATAATAATGGGTTATCTGAAGATTATACTCAAAAGATTTTAATGCGTAAGGATAGCTCGCATATAGCTCTAACTACTATATATGAAAATGACAGGGAAATAAGCAGATTCTACTTAATTGAAAAAGGTAAAATTACATCAACTTATGCAGATATTAGTAAAGAATATAAAGTGAAAGATTTTTCAATAATGGGTGATTCTTTATATTTCTGCGGATCTATGAATACAGTTGATCAAGGCTTTAATGAAACCACACAAGGTTTTATTGCTTATGTAAGAATATCTGAATTATTTACCCAAGCAGTATATATTGACCCAACATTAACTAAACAATGTAATTATTCTCGCATACCAACCACAACTACTGTCAATAAGATAAAAACATATTATAATAGAAGAGGAGAAAGAATGGTTATTGGGATAGGAGAACAATACTACTCAGAACTTCCTTATGAGCGTCCTGTTACTCCAATAGAGCCTCCTTTAAATAAAGATCTCCCTCCTAGCACTTGGGTTTATCCAGATACAAATCATTATGATTGTTTTATTGGATATAAAATAATAGAAACAGTTTTAAATCCTGCTTATCCATCTGTTAATCCTTTTACATTGTATAGGCATAAGTATTTTAAAAACGAAATTAATCATCCATATGAATATGAAGAATTTCAAGATTTAGTAGTAACAGATAATTATATATGCTTGGCTTCAACTCAATTTTTTGATCCTTCTTTCACGGGAAATCCTAATAGAAGTAAATATATTGTTTTAAGAAGAATTGATAAGGAAGACTTTAATATTCATGTTTCTTATAAAGTTCTCGCTCCTTCTTATTATACTAATATTTATAATAATGTTACAAATGATGGTTTTTATATAGAAAGATTAGAAAAAGACACTATAGCAATAGCACATGTTTCTCATCGACCATCACCTAGTAATATATTAGGAACCATAGTTACAAAAGTTGATTTAGGAATAGAACCATTTAATATCATTCATACTTCATTAATTGATGAAAATTCAGATAAAGTAGTTTTGAGAGATATAGAATATTTGCCAGAAATGAACAACCTCTTAGTTTTAAGGAGTCAATTTAATAATGGTATTTTTACAGAAGATGTACAATATGTAGATATGGATAATAGTATTTTTGATGCTAATAATACCTATATTTCTAAATTTCTATTTGTATTACAAAATAACCGAGCTTGGAATAATATATTAAAATACAATAGGAATAATTTCGCTCTTATTGGAAATTTTGGAACACAATTAGGATTAGGTATTTTAGATAATGAAGAGAATAATTTTATACCGAATTCCTGTAGAGACTATCGACCAAGAGCTGTATTTGAAATGGGAATAAATAGTTTTAATCAATGGGATAACCTATTCCCATGTAACTTTGCCCTTATGTATCCTTATTCTTCTGGATTTTACTATCCTGGCAACACAACAATAATTCATAAAATGGATTTAAATGAACCAAATAATAATGATGTAATAAAACAATGTATAGAAATGGAATAAAAATCAATGTATATGAAAAAGATATTATTAACAATAGTCATAGTGTTTGCATTATTGAAAGTTAATGCACAAACACAATATGATACTTTGGTTTATCATCCTTATGATTTAAGTGAATGTTATTGGGGAAATATGAATTTTATTTATTATGAATACTATGCACATCTTTGTGATAGTTGTAATACTTCATACTATCCAGGTACCAATATTCCATGTTTTGGATCTCAACAGATTGCAGGAATGAATATATATGACGTTCAGGGACTCGCTCAACCTTATCATTTTGATTCAACAGTTACTGTTATAGGAATAGCCGTAAAACTTCACAACCCTAATGGATGCCTATCTCCTTCATTATATGGAAATGTCTTTCTAAGAATAATGGATATGGGTTTTAATGATTTGGATTCCTCAATTATAGATCCATGGAATACTAGTTTATCAGATGGATATAGACTTCATTATTTTCATAATGAAATACAAGTTAGTGATTTTTATTTAGCAGGTGATATTTATGCTCCATATAATCAATATATAGGATTTGAGATTGTCTATCCTTGTACATGGAGTGTATATGATTCAACAGGATGTTTAGAGAATTTCTTTCGTGCAGAAAATGCACCTTGGGATACACTTTATGTAGGTATAAATTATGATAATCCTGATCCATGGGCAACAGTAACAGATACTTTGTATGCAACAGCTTTTGAAGAAAGTCCTTGGTTAAAGAAGGATAATAAATGGATACGTTTTTCAGAAGATCCACTTTATCATTTATATCAAAAAACATTTATAGAATTTCTTCCAATCCTAAAAATTGGTGATGGTTTGAGTTTAGGGGAAAACATAAATATTGAAAATACAATAAAGCTTTATCCAAATCCAGCAGAAAATACTTTAAATATAGAAAGCCAAGAAATAATAAAAGAAATAGAGTTTTACGATGCTTTAGGAAAGAAAGCAAAGACAATAACCCTAAACAAAAAAGAAGCAACAATAGATATCAGTTCACTTGCCAAAGGTAATTATGTTGTAAGCTTAATTACTGACAAAGGAACAATTAAAAAGAAACTGGTTGTTAAATAAAAAGAAATTGGTTGTTTAAATAAAAAATAAGGGACGTACTTCATTTAGTGCATCCCTTATTCTTTATTACTCTTCGTTTTTTTCTTTGCTCTTCTTCTTATATTGAATAATAGAAATTATATCAAAAACTATACTTAAAGCTATTAACGATATGCTTGCAGTAAAGTTTATTATAGCGAAATAGAACAATACTACTGCTAATAGCATTGAAATAAAACCAGCAAAAAGCCAAGGATTGAATGTGAATTTAGAATCTTCCATACTATTAAAGTTTAATGTTCTTATAAACTATCTTATTTCTGCTCCGTTAACTACCTTTTCTTTTGGAGAAATAGAGTATTTGAAGTTATTTCAATTTTTTATTTTGGATTGTTTTTTGAATTTTTTATAAATAGTTTTTACTTGAACTTCACCTTTATGATTGAATACAGTTTCTTCTTGTATTATTCCCTCTGAATCATACTTATAAGTTCTTTTATTATTTCCAGCACTAAAACTTGTTTCTGAAGTTACAGGATTTTCAGTGCTTATAATTTCTTTTTCAATCAAAAGACCTTTTCCATTATATTTAAAAAGTTCAGTTTCATAAACTCCATTTTGTTCTCTGTGGATTTTTATTAATTGATTTTTTGAATTATAAAAATACTTACCAATCCATGTTGTATCATTATTTCGAAGAGTAATTTCTGTTTTAATTAAACTATCTTTATATGTGTATAGTTTCCAGATTTCAAATTCATTTCCATGTACATCATTTCTTTTATCAGTTCTTTCTTTTATTAGTCTATTCTTTTTATCATAAAAGAAAATTTGGTCAAATTTAATTGTATCTAAATTGATTACAGAATCCTTGTATTCGCAGTAATAATAACCAATATGATTGTTCAGTGAATCGTACATATAAACTGTTCTATTCCCAAAATTACAAGTACGTCCCCAAGTTGTTTCTATAATTTCCCCATTTGGATAATACTTATAAACTTTACATCCACCATCACTATCAGTTCTTCTAATTAACTTACCATTCAAGTAATACTCGGCATATCGATTATTTTCTAAATCAGGATAATAATATATTTTTAATTCGTAATCATAATTAAAGTTGTAGAAGTCGTCAATATATTCCTTTTTGCTATTTTGAAAACATCCTCCAAAAATAATTATGGATAATAACAAAAAGATTATTCTTCTCATTTTCTCATGATTATCTTATCTCTGCTCCGTTTACTACCTTTTCTTTTGGAGAAACAAAAACTAATTTTCCGTCTTTGTCTTCTGCCATTAAAATCATTCCTTGTGATTGAATGCCTTTTAGGTCTTTTGGAGCAAGGTTAACTAAAACAGATACTTGTGTTCCTATTATGTTTTCTGGCTCAAAGTATTCTGCTATTCCACTCACAATTGTTCTTTGATCAATTCCTGTATCTATCTTTAGTTTTAGGAGCTTCTTTGTCTTTGGAACTTTCTCGGCTTCAAGAATTGTTCCGGTGCGAATATCCATTTTTGCAAAGTCATCAAATTGAATATTCTCTTTTTGTACACTTGCTTTATAGTTGTTTTCTTTGTTGCTTTCCTTTGTTTGAAGAAGTTTATTTGTTTGTTTTTCTATTTCAGAGTCTTCAATTCTTTCAAACAATAGTTCTGCTTCTTCAATCTTATGTCCTTCATTAAGCAAGTTGTAATTCCCAACTTCAAACCAATTTAATGGATTTAGATTAATCATCTTTTGGACTTTCTTTGCTGAGAAAGGAAGGAATGGCTCCATAAGTATTGCAAGGTTAGCACATATTTGAAGGCTAATGTTTATTGTGGTTTGAGTTCTTTCAACATCTGTTTTGATTGTTTTCCAAGGCTCGTTTTCTGTTAAGTACTTATTTCCCAAACGTGCTAAGTTCATCATTTCAAATAATGCTTCACGGAATTTGTATGTCTCCAATAAAGTACCAATCTTTTGAGGATAGGTTTTGATTTCTTCTATGGCGATTTTGTCTAATTCGGAAAGGGTATTAAGTTTTGGAACCTTGCCTTCAAAATATTTGTGAGTAAGTACAATCGTGCGATTTATAAAGTTACCTAATATGGCAACAAGTTCGCTATTATTACGTGTTTGAAAATCTTTCCATGTAAAGTCATTGTCTTTTGACTCAGGAGCATTAGCACAAAGCACATAACGCAAAACATCTTGCTTGTTAGCAAAATCAACCAAATATTCATCTAACCAAACAGCCCAGTTTCTTGAGGTTGAAATTTTATCTCCTTCAAGGTTTAGGAATTCATTGGCAGGAACATTTTCAGGCAATATATAACTTCCTTCAGCTTTTAGCATTGAAGGGAAAACTATGCAATGGAAAACAATATTATCTTTTCCAATAAAATGTACAAGCTTAGTTTCTTTGTCTTTCCACCATTTTTCCCAATCATTAGGAAGTAGTTCAATGGTGTTTGAAATATATCCTATTGGAGCATCAAACCAAACATATAAAACCTTTCCTTCAGCTCCTTCAATTGGAACTTTCACTCCCCAATCCAAATCTCTTGTAACGGCTCTTGGTTGAAGTCCTTGTTCTATCCAGCTTTTGCATTGTCCATAAACATTTGGCTTCCATTCTTTGTGGTTTTCCAATATCCATTCTCTAAGGAAAGCTTCATAGTCATTAAGTGGTAAAAACCAATGTTTGGTTTCTCTCAAAACTGGCTTTGCTCCACTTAGGGTTGATTGAGGATTGATTAAATCGGTTGCATTTAAACTTGTTCCGCAGGCTTCACACTGATCGCCATAAGCTTTCTCATTTCCACAATGAGGACAAGTGCCTGTTATGTATCTATCTGCTAAAAAAGCTTTAGCTTCTTCATCATAGTATTGCTCTGAAACCTTTTCTATAAACTTTCCTTCATTAAAGAGCTTTTCAAAAAACTCTGATGAGGTTTTATGATGAGTTGGTGATGAGGTACGAGAATAGATATCGTAGGTAATTCCAAATTCTTCAAAACTTTTCTTAATAATATTATGGTATCTATCAACAATATCTTGAGGCGTAACACCTTCTTTCTTTGCCTTAATTGTAATTGGCACACCATGTTCATCACTTCCTCCAATAAAAATTACATCCTCCTGCATCAAACGAAGATAACGAACATAAATATCTGCAGGAACATAAACTCCAGCCAAATGTCCAATATGAACTCCTCCATTTGCATAAGGAAGAGCAGTTGTTACGTTAAAACGTTTAAATTTCTTTTCTTTATCTGTGTATGTCATAAATTGTTTTGTTTTTTCTTCTTATTTATTTCTTCAACAAAAAAGCGAAGGAATGTTTATTTATAAATTATGTTGAAAGGAAAAATCAAGTTGCAAAGGTAGTAAAATAATAGAAATAATTAAAAATTGTCTCAAAATGAGTTGGAATAGACTTATATATCCAAATTTAAAGAAAAAGATATTTGATTGTATAAAGAAAGCCTTAATTAAAACTTGCTAAACTTCTTTTTAATCTAAAAAATCGAAGTTTAGAACTATTTAAACTTGACTTTTATCTCCAATTCATGCCATGATGTTCTCGAATTCATGCCATGATTCCAACCAATTCATGCCATGATTTCGACTAATTCATGGCATGATTCTGAGAATATCATGGCATGATTCTTACATCAAATCCTTATTTAATTAGATAAACACTTGATTTACTTAATTTTTAATAAGGACTTTCTGGTTCTTTAAAAGGACTTTTTTTAGCTAAAAAAAGATATGTTTTTTATAGTCAAAAAATAAAGGGATTGTAAATTAATACAACCCCTTCAAATTTTCAACCATTATGAATAATGGTTTATTTTAAAATATTATTATCTGTCCCAGCAAGCACAAAGGTTTCTGTCGCCAAAAGCATCATCAACCCTTGAGGAAGTAGGCCAATACTTATCGTCATGTTCTAATGGGAAAGCTGCTTCTTGTCTTGAGTAAGGTCTGTCCCATGTTTCAGCACAAACTACTTGCATTGTGTGAGGGGCATTTTTAATTAAGTTGTTTTCCTTATCTGCTTTTCCGTCTTCAATATCCTTAATTTCTTTTCTAATTTGAATTAAAGCATCGCACAAACGGTCAATTTCTGATAAAGGTTCTGACTCAGTTGGTTCAATCATAAGAGTTCCATGAACAGGGAAAGCAACAGTTGGGGCATGGAAACCATAGTCCATTAAACGTTTTGCAATATCTCCACATTGAACACCACTTGTTAAGCTGAAAGGATTGCAATCCATAATCATTTCGTGAGCAACCATTCCATTTTTGCCAGTATAAAGAATCTTATAATCTGTGCTTAAACGAGCCTTAATGTAATTTGCATTAAGGATAGCATAACGAGTAGCCTCAGTCAAACCATCTAATCCTAAAAGTTTAAGATATCCATAAGTCATTGTAAGAGCCATTGCAGAACCATAAGGAGCACCAGCAACTTGAGATCCATGTTTTCCTCCTGTTTCAAAACAAATATGATTAGGAAGATAATCCACAAGCTTTTCGTTAACACCAATTGGACCAACTCCAGGACCACCACCACCGTGAGGAATAGCAAAAGTCTTATGAAGGTTTAAGTGGCAAACGTCAGCTCCCATAAATCCAGGAGAAGTTAAACCAACTTGAGCATTCATATTAGCTCCGTCCATATAAACCAAACCTCCATTATCGTGAATAATCTTTATGATTTCCAAAATACCTTCTTCAAATACTCCGTGAGTAGAAGGGTAGGTAACCATCAAACAAGAAAGATTTTCTTTGTTGGCAACTGCCTTTTCTCTTAAATCTTCAATATCAATTTCTCCTTCAGAGGTTGATTTAATAACAATAATATCCAATCCAGCCATAGCTGCAGAAGCAGGATTTGTTCCATGAGCAGAAGCAGGAATTAAACAAACTTTACGGTTTTCTTGTCCGTTAGCTTTTTGGTAGTTTCTAATTGTCATTAATCCAGCATACTCACCAGCAGCACCAGAATTTGGTTGAAGACTTACTTTTGCAAAACCAGTAATTTCGGAAAGAATCTTATCCATATTATCAATCATCTCCAAATAACCTTCTGTTTGGTTTTTAGGAGCAAAAGGGTGAATGCTTCCAAACTCAACCCATGTGAAAGGAATAACTTCAGATGCAGCATTAAGTTTCATAGTACAGCTTCCAAGTGGAATCATTGCTCTGTTTAGAGAAAGGTCTTTAATTTCAAGTTTCTTCAAGTAGCGCATCATATCTGTTTCGCTATGATACTTATTGAAGACTTCTTCTTTTAAGAATTCACTCTTACGCAATAAGCTTTCTGGAATAATTCCTTTTGAGCATTCTCCATTGCAAGACACTGCTTTATGTTCTTTATTAACAGAAGACGCAAAAACTTCAAGAATTGAATTAATATCTTCAATTGATGTTGTTTCATCAATACTTATTGTAAGGTGATTTTCATCAAGGATATTGAAGTTCATTTGTTTTTCAATTGCCTTTTTGCAAACAATTTCAGAAGAAACAGGAGTTTCGAAATGTAAAGTATCGAAGAATACCTTATTTAATTGTTTGAAACCATAAGCAGAAGCTTCCATAGAAAGAAGACCTGCAAGACAATGAATATCTTTAGCAATTTCTTTAATTCCTTCTTGTCCGTGATAGGCTGCATATTGTGCTGCAACAATTGCAACAAGAGCAGATGCAGTACAGATGTTAGATGTTGCTTTTTCTCTCTTTATGTGTTGTTCTCTTGTTTGAAGAGCCAAACGGAATGCTTTGTTTCCTTGAGCATCAACAGTTAATCCAACAATTCTTCCTGGCATATTTCTCTTGAAAGTATCTGTACAAGCAAAATAACCAGCATGAGGTCCACCGTATCCCATTGGAACTCCAAATCGTTGAGTGTTTCCACAAACAACATCAGCTCCCAATTCTCCTGGAGGAGTTAATAATGCCAAAGAAAGAATATCAGCAACGAAAGCAACAAAAATATTCTTTTCTTTTGCTTTAGCAGTAAAAGTTGAATAATCGTTTACTTCTCCAAAAAGATTTGGATATTGAAGTATTGCTCCAAAGAAAGTATTATCTAATTCTATTTCCTTTGGGTTGCCAACAACAAGTTCAATTCCCTTAGGAAGAGCTCTTGTTTTGATAACTTCTAAGTTTTGAGGGAAAAGAGATGAATCAACGAAGAATTTAATAACATTATTTTTTTGTTGTTCTCTTGAACGAGAACCATAGAACATTAGCATTGCTTCAGCTGCAGCTGTTGCCTCATCAAGCATTGAAGCATTTGCAATTGGCATAGCTGTTAGAGAACAAATTGTTGTTTGGAAAGTGAATAAAACTTCAAGTCTTCCTTGAGAAATTTCTGCCTGATAAGGAGTGTAAGCTGTATACCAACCTGGGTTTTCCAAAATGTTTCTTTGTAATACTCCTGGAGTAATTGTATTGTAATAGCCCATTCCAATATAGGACTTAAAGATTTTATTCTTTGACGCTAATTCTTTCATATGAGTTATGTACTCATACTCATTCATTCCTTGAGGAAGGTTTAGAGGTTGTTTTAATCGAATTGCAGATGGAATTGTTTTGTCAATTAGTTCATCAATAGAGCTAACCCCAATAACGTCAAGCATCTTTTGAATATCGTGAGCTTGAGGTCCATTATGCCTTTTTGCGAAATTGTTTGTTATCATTTTTATATTAATATTTATTTTGTTTATACATTTTATCTATGGGCTTTCTTATCTTTTCCCGTTGTTTTGAAAGAGAATATCCAAGAGTAATTAGAAGAGGAATTCTTTTTGAGCGCGGAACATTAAGCAAATCTTTTACCTTCTTTTCATCAAACCATCCAATCATACATGTTCCCAAGCCCAAAACGGATGCTTGAAGACAAAACTGATTGGCAGCAATTCCAATATCAATTAAAGGATATTCTTTATCTTTAACAACAGAACCAATCTTTGAAGTAAGATTAGGTTTTTCCAAAACGATGGCAATAATAACTGGTGCTTGAACTGCAAAATTATTCATTCCAAGTCCCGAAGCAGCATTTTCAACTTTTAGTCTTAGCTCATCATCTTCCACAACAATGAATGTCCATGGTTGACTATTGCATGCTGAGGGAGAAAGTCTTGCCGCTTCAATGCATTGCATAATTTTCTCCTTTTCAACAGGAGTTGAACTGTATTTCCTATCGCTTTGACGTTGGAGAATAAGAGATTGAAAATCCATATTTATTCTTAATTAAATTGAAGCAGAAATAAATTCTCCGTCAGCTTTAACTTTCTTAATCAAACCTTGAAGAACAGTGCCTGGGCCAACTTCAATAAATGTTGCAGCACCATCTTCAACCATTGCTAAAGAGATTTGAGTCCAACGAACAGGAGCAGTTAATTGTTTAATTAAGTTTTCTTTAATTTCTTTTGCCTCAATCATTGGCTTAGCGTTTACATTTTGGTAAACAGGACAAATAGGAGTATTGAAATTAGTATTTTCAATAGCCTTAGCCAATTCTTCTTGAGCAGGCAACATTAAAGGAGAGTGGAAAGCACCACCAACAGTTAATGGTAAGGCACGTTTAGCTCCAGCTTCCTTCATTAAAACACAAGCTTTTTCAATTCCTGCAACAGAACCAGAAATAACTAATTGTCCTGGACAATTATAATTTGCTGCAACAACAACTTCATCTTCTATTGAGGCACATATATCTTCAACAACCTTATCATCCAAGCCTAAAACAGCAGCCATTGTTGAAGGAACAGCTTCGCAAGCTTTTTGCATAGCATTTGCACGAGCAGCAACCAAACGCAAACCATCTTCAAACGTCATAGCCTTTGCAGCTACTAATGCAGAAAACTCTCCAAGAGAATGTCCAGCAACCATATCTGGTTTAAAATCATTTCCCAAAGCATGAGCAAGAATAACAGAATGCAGAAATATAGCTGGTTGAGTAACTTTTGTTTGCTTTAAATCTTCAACTGTTCCTGAAAACATAAGATCGGTAATGCGGAAGCCTAATATTTCATTAGCCTTTTCAAACATTTCTTTTGCCAAAGGCAGATTATCATAAAGATCTTTTCCCATGCCAACGAACTGAGCACCTTGACCAGGGAATACATACGCTTTTTTCATATATCAAATTAATTTTAATATTAAATAGGTTGCAAATTTAAGATAATTTTTTAGATTTAATACAGAATAAATCCTAAATCAAAGATAATGAATTATAAACAAGAGATAAATAATTGTGTAAATGAATTCTTTTTCTGTTATTCCTTCTTATTTATTTAAAGAAAATCCATAGCTAAAACCCCATTAAAATGCTCTTGCTAATTTCTAAATTAGAAGAATTAATGTATTTTTGCAATTCGTTTTGAAATAAATAACTAAATATATTTGGAAAAATGAGAAAAACAATTTTATTTACATTGATTATGACTATTACTTCAACAGTGTTAGTATCTCAACAAAAATCTAAGGCAGAAGCTCAGACAATTGAGAAAAATCCTTTGGTTATGGAGTGGAACACTCCTTATCAAACTCCTCCTTTCGAAAAAATTAAAACTGAGCATTACAAGCCAGCAATTGAATATGCTTTGGATATTGCAAAGAAAGAGGTTGATGCAATTATTAAAAACAAAGAAAAACCAAGTTTCGAAAATACTGTTATTGCGTTGGAACATGCAGGAAGTTTACTTAACAGAACTTTGGGAGTTTTCTTTAATATCAATGAAGCAAATACAAGCTCAGAGTTACAAAAGATAGCAGAGGATATTTCTCCAATGCTGACTCGTTATAGCAATGATATTAATATGAACCCAGAACTATTTGCAAGAGTAAAAGCTGTTTATGACCAAAGGGATGATATTCCTTTAACATTGGAACAAAGAATGCTTCTTGACAAATCATACAGAGGTTTTATCAAGAATGGTGCTTTATTAAAAGGTAAAGATAAAGAAGAGTTTCGTAAGATTTCTGAAGAACTTTCCCTAACAAGTTTGAAATATCAAAGAAATAATCTTGCTGACCAAAACGCTTATTCTTTAGTAATTAAAAATAAGAAAGACCTTACTGGATTGCCTCAATATGCTATTGATGCAGCAAAAGAAACAGCAAAGGAAAGAAAAGTTAAAGGATGGGTATTTACATTAGACTACCCAAGCTATATTCCTTTTATTACCTATGCAGACAATAGAGAATTGAGAAAAGAAATTTGGACTGCTTCAAATCGTGTTGCTAATAATGGGAATGAAAATGACAATAAGGAAAATGTTTTAAAGATTGCTAACTTACGTTTGCGTATGGCTCAAATCTTAGGCTTTTCTTCTTATGCGGAATATGCTCTTACTGATAGAATGGCAGAAAAACCAGCAAAGGTAATGTCTTTTATTGACAACTTATTAGAAGAATCAATGCCTTATGCTCAAAAAGATCTTAAAATGGTTACTGATTATGCTCAATCAAAAGGTTTTCAAGGAGAATTGCAACGTTGGGATTGGTCATACTGGCAAGAAAAACTTAAGAATGAAAAATATTCTATTAATCCTGAAATGACTAAACCTTATTTCCAATTAGAAAAGGTTAGAGATGGAATCTTTATGTTGGCAGATAAGCTTTATGGATTAGAGTTTAAAGAAAACAAAGAAATTGCAAAATATCATCCTGATGTTGTAACTTATGAGGTTTGGGATAAGGAGAGAAATAAATTTATGGCATTAATTTATATGGACTTCTTCCCAAGAGAATCAAAACGTTCAGGAGCATGGATGACTTCATTTAGAGAACAAAAAGTTATTGATGGAAATGATGTTCGTCCTCTAATTCAAATGGTATGTAATTTTACAAAACCAACTGCAAAAACACCATCTCTTCTAACTTTTGATGAATATTCAACATTCTTACATGAATTTGGACATTGTCTTCATGGAGTATTATCAGAATGTAATTATGAAAGTATTTCTGGAACATCAGTATATAGAGATTTTGTTGAACTTCCATCTCAAATTATGGAAAATTGGGCAACAGAAAAAGAATTCTTAGATTTGTTTGCTTCACACTACCAAACAGGAGAGAAAATTCCTCAAGAGCTTATTAACAAGATTAAAGCAAGTGAGCAATTCCTTGCAGGATATGTGAGCGTTAGACAACTTTTCTTAGGATTGGTAGATATGGGATGGAATAATATCTCTGCTCCAATTAGTGGAGATGTTGAAGCAATTGAAAGAAAAAGTTCACAAAAAGCAGAACTATTACCAATTGTTCCAGGTTCAATTATGAGTACTCAATTTGGACATATATTTTCTGGGGGTTATGCAGCAGGATATTATAGCTACAAATGGGCTGAAGTTTTAGATGCTGATGCTTATTCAGTATTTAAAGAAAAAGGAATCTTTAATAAAGAAGTATCAAACTCTTTCCGTAAAAACATTCTTTCTCAAGGAGGAAAGAAACACCCAATGGAACTTTATAAAGCTTTCCGTGGACACGAACCTTCAAATGAAGCTTTACTTAGAAGAAGTGGATTTATAAAATAATACCTTCAAAAAGTAAAATATAGAAAAGCACTTATAGAAATGTAAGTGCTTTTTTTATTTTAGCTGATATAATTCCTATATCTTTGCAAAATAAAGATTAGAAAAATTAATGCGATATTTTATTCATTTATCATATAATGGGACAAACTTTTGTGGTTGGCAGATTCAACCCAATGAGCCTTCTGTTCAAGAAACTATTGAAAAGGCATTGTTCTATATCTTAAAAGAAAAAATAAATATTACAGGTTGTGGAAGAACTGACACTGGAGTTCATGCCTTGAGTTATTATGCTCATTTTGACTTTAAGGAAATGACAAATGAAGAATTGGAAAAGCTAACATATAGATTGAATGCTTTCTTTTCTTATGACATAAGGATAATTTCAATAAAGAAAGTCAAAGATGACGCTCATGCACGATTTGATGCAATAAGTAGAACTTACAAATATTATATTGCAACCCAAAAACAACCTTTTAATAATGATTTTACCTACTATCTTCCACGTCCTTTAAATATTGAGAAAATGAATTTGGCTTGTGAGAAACTTCTTGCTTATAACGATTTTACAAGCTTTTCAAAACTACATACACAAGTAAATAATAATAATTGTACTATTAATTTTGCTTCTTGGGAAAAAGAGGGCGATTTATTGGTCTTTACAATTAATGCCAATAGATTTTTAAGAAATATGGTAAGGTCAATTGTTGGTACAATGATAGAGGTTGGGTTGGAAAAGATAAATGTTGAAGAGTTTTGCAAAATCATTGAAGAAAAAGATAGAGCTTCGGCAGGAGTTTCTGTTGCAGCTAAAGCTCTTTTCTTATTTGATGTGGTTTATGAAAAGGGAATTTTCTTAGACTTTTAAATTGCTATATAAATAATAAGTTGTAATTTTGTTGAACTTTTATACTAAATAAAAACAAAATTTTATAGATATGAATGATATAAATTGGTCAGGCCTACCTTTTGGCTATTACAAAACAGATTGGAATGTACGTTGCTATTACCGTAATGGTAAATGGGGTGAATTAGAATTTACTCAATCAGAAGAAATAACAATGCATATGGCTGCAACTTGTCTTCATTATGGACAAGCTGGTTTTGAAGGAATGAAAGCTTTTAGAGGAGTTGATGGTAAAATCCGTTTATTCCGTCCTTACGAAAATGCTAAGCGTATGTTTCGTACTGCAGAAGGAATTATGATGGCACCAGTTCCAGAAGATTTATTTGTGAAAGCATGTGTTGAAGTTGTTAAAAGAAATGAAAGATTTGTTCCACCAGCAGGTTCAGGAGCATCTTTATACCTTCGTCCATTATTAATTGGAACAGGAGCTGAAGTTGGTGTTAAGCCAGCAGATGAATACTTATTTATGGTATTTGTTGGACCAGTTGGACCTTACTTTAAGGCAGGATTTAAGCCAGTTAAATTCCAAATTGTAGAAGATTTTGACCGTGCAGCTCCACTTGGAACTGGTACATTTAAAGTTGGTGGTAACTATGCTGCTTCTTTAAAATCAGGACAAAGAGCTCATGATGAAGGATTCTCAAATTGTATTTATTTAGACGCAATTCACAAAAAATATATTGATGAAGCAGGAGCTGCAAACTTCTTTGGAATAAAGAATAATACATATTGCACTCCACAATCTTCTTCAATTCTTCCTTCCATTACCAATATGTCTTTACGTCAATTGGCAGAAGATTTGGGAATGAAAGTAGAACAAAGACCTATTGATGTTGAAGAGCTTTCAACATTTGAAGAAGTTGCTGCATGTGGAACAGCTGCAGTTATTTCTCCAATTGGACAAATTGTTGATAGAGGAACTGGAAAAATTTATGACTATGGTAATGAAGCAGGCCCTGTTTGTACAAAACTATACGAAACTCTAACTGGAATCCAACAAGGAAGTGTAGAAGACAAACATAATTGGAATTTAGTTGTTGAATAATAAATTTAGTCAATAGATTTAACTATATAATTAGATTTTAATCTCTAATCTCAAAAGACCAAGAATAATAATCTTGGTCTTTTTTTGTTTTCTTATGTATCTTATTTGAAGTTTTTCCATACCTTTGTGCAATGAAAAAGTTTCTTGTAATTCAAACAGCTTCCATTGGCGATGTAGTCCTTGCAACTTCTTTGTTGGAGGAACTGCACTACAACTATCCTAAAGAAAAAATAGATATACTTGTAAAAAAGGGCAATGAATCTCTTTTTGAACAGCATCCTTTTGTTGGAAAGGTTTGGATATGGGATAAAAAAGAGAATAAATATAAAAACCTAATAGAGATAATTAAAGGGATTCGTAAGTCAGACTACGAAATTCTAATAAATATTAATCGTTTCTTCTCCTCAGGACTAATAACTGCTTTGTCGGAAGCTCATTTAAAGATTGGATTTAAGAAAAACCCATTGTCTATGTTCTTTGATAGAAAAATAGAACATTTAATAAGCAAACGTAAGCATTTTCATGAAATTGAACGTAACTTTAAACTCATTGCTGAAATTTGTTTGGATGATGAATCGGAAGTATTACCTCCAAGACTATACCCAACACCTCAATCTATTGAAAAAGTAAAACAGTATAAAAACACAACATACTACACCCTTAGTCCTTCTTCTCTTTGGTTTACCAAACAATTTCATACACAAGGATGGATAGACCTTTTAAAACATGTACCTCAAGACTCTGCAATCTATTTGCTTGGTGCTAAGAGCGACATTGAACTTTGCAATGAGATTAAAAAAGCTGTAAATCATCCTCTTTGTCATAATTTGGCAGGAAAGCTAAATTTTCTTGACTCTGTTTCTCTAATGGATAACGCAAAGATGAATTTCACCAACGATTCAGCTCCTTTGCATTTTTGCTCATCGGTCAATGCTCCCACAACATCTGTCTTTTGTTCCACTGTTCCTGCTTTTGGATTTACTCCACTAAGCACTGATTCCAAAATTGTTCAAACAAAAGAACATCTAACTTGTCGTCCATGTGGATTGCATGGACATAAAAAGTGCCCCAAAGGACATTTCAAATGCTCAACAACAATTAATATTAAAGAACTAATACATAGATTATGACATTAGATATTATATTCTATGTAATTGGTGCAATTTGTATAATAGTGGGCTTTCTTGGTTGTGTTTTACCAATATTACCTGGCTTGCCTATAAGTTATTTGGGTATACTTCTTTTGCATTTCACTTCAATGGTTGATTATTCATTAGCTTTTCTAATTGGTTGGGCGATAGTTGTTATTATTGTTCAGATATTAGATTACTTTGTGCCAATTTGGGGGACTAAAAAATTTGGAGGAAGCAAAGCAGGCTCGTGGGGTAGTGGTATTGGTTTGTTTTTAGGAATGTTTCTTTCACCATGGGGAGTAATTTTGGGACCATTTGTTGGAGCAGTTATTGGTGAATTAATCTCTGGAAAGGAATTTTCTCTTGCTCTAAGAGCAGGATTTGGCTCTTTTATCGGTTTTCTTGTTGGAACAATAATGAAACTAATTGTTGCCGTTGTTTTAGGTTTCTTCTTCTTTAAGGAACTATTTATTGCAATATTCTAAACACTTTTTCTTAAACACTTTTTGAATTAATAAGCTTTAAAAAGGCTTGTTCCCTGAATTTTCATCTTATTTCTTTATATCTAAACAAGATAAAAATCTATTTTTATCAAGTAAAATTTTTTTAAAACAAGGAATAAATTTTGCAAGGTGGCAGGATGTAGTATGCAAGGTGGCAGGATACATAGTGTAAGGTGGCAGGATGTAGTGTGCAAGGTGGCAGGATGCTAAAATTAATCTTGATCTTTATCAATTATAATAAGACTTTGATTAACTTATATCAAGTAAAAAGAAATTTATATCAAATTTTAATTGATAAATAAGCAATAGAATAGAGCATAAAAAATAAAAAGAGGCTGAATTGAAATAATTCCAGTTTCTTTATCAAAAACAAATCCTTCTGCAAGCAGATACGAATTATAATTATTTTAAGCCTTTGGGATGTATTTGCAAGTCCTAATTTCGATTACAGAAAATAAAGATTGAAATTGCAAAAAGAATAGATTAAACTCCCTTTAATATTTATTTTCAACACAAAAACAAAAAATTCTTTTGTATTAAAAAATATTTTAATACCCTTACGTTGTCCTTTCCCTACTTATATTTGCAACACAGTCTCAGAAGCTAGAAATCAAAATAATAGAGGAAAAACTTGAATTTCGGAAAAATATTTTATACATTTGCAAGCAACAAAACCATACAATTATTAACCTAAATCATAAGATTATGAAGAGAGTTCTTTTACTTATTAAGGTATTTGCCATAACATTATTTTGTGGAATTAGTATTCAGGGAGTAGGACAAACTCCCGGTGCACAAAGCGTTGTCAAGGAAATTGGCAATTCAGGAAACATCTACACGCAACAAATTGAAGTGATAAATTCCGACACTTCAATTATTCTTTCACAGTCTTTCGACCAAAGCCATTTCGATTTCTATCTCGTTGATGAAAATTCTAACATTGTTAAACATGTTTCAATTCCTCGAAAATATATAGTGAAAGAATTTGAAATATTGGGAAATTTATTTATTTCTGCGGTAGTATTATGGATGTAAATTCAAGTTGTGGTTTTATCGCACAAACAAAAATCAATAGTTTATTTAACTATAATTTATTTGATTGGGATTCAATTCAGGGTACAAGCGTTATCAATAAAATTGAAGTTATTGGTGAAAATGAAGAAGCAGTTAATAACATTGTAGGAATAGGTTTAAAGCCAAACGGAAGTCCTATTTTTGTTTATTTGCCAAATTGTCAGGGTTATAATATTTATGATAGTCCTATCCCTTCTGAAACTTTTGATGATCTATTATTAAAAAATTATTTTAGTTTTCCATCTCAAGGTATATTCCAAAATATTTTCATCGTAAGCAGGGCTTATAATGGAAATACAATTATTGTTAGAAAATTTGATATGTATAATTTTAATATCGCTAATTCTCAAGACTACATATATCCATTATCTGGTAATTTAAATATAACAGCACCATATCCATTAGTTGCAGATTCCTTTTTTTATAAATTTATTGCTGTTGCGGCTATAGTTCAAAATACTAATGGGTATGAAGAGACAAATGTTTATCAAATATCAATTTTTGGGCCACCAAATGCTAGTAATTTTCACATGTATCAAGTACAGTCATACGGTAATTACAACATTGGAGAAGCAAAAATAAGAGACATAATGTATGACGGAATAGACCAAAATAATTATAATTTGCTAATTTTGGAAGATGCCTTTTTACATTCTAATTTTCTTAATGCAATATACTCATTAAATATGGCTCCAAATAATTATTATCCTTATGTAGCAGATGTTTTTTATTCATCAATAAATGTGAAATTCCCATTTAATTGCTTATCTTCATCTAATTATTTAAATTTTATAGCTACTGGTATTGATATAGAAAATAAAAATATAAATATTTGGAATGCTAATAGGGATTTGCTCGGAAGTAATTGTAATTTCTTAATAACCGAACATATAAATGTGTCGAATGATTCTCAATATAATAGTAATTTTTCTCCAACAAATTCCTTAAATGTATTACCAATAGGAGGTAGTCATTGCTTATGGAAAAATGAACATGCAAATGTAGAAAATAATAGTATAACTAAAATATGCAATTAAAACATTAATAATATGAAAAATATAATTTTATTAGTAATAGCGATGATATTTTCGCTTACAGCAATGGGACAAAATCCACAATATTATAATAGCTGGATGTTTAATGAGGTTGTAACTCAAGGATGTATTTCAATACCTGTATCAGAAAGTGATGCATTTGCACATACATGTTATACTGGTCCTCTAGTAAATGTATATGCATATGCTCAACCATATTTTACAGATTCTATTATTTCTATAAAAGGAATTGCTATTTTGGGTTCTTGGGGTACAAATCCTGACACTAAAAATGCATTTTATTTTCAAATAAGAGATTCAAGTCTAAATAATATATTGGCACAAGTAAGATATGACACAATCCCTTTTTCCTTTTCACCAACACCTACTTGGAATTTTCAGAATCAGTTTGCAGAAGTATTATTTGACAGTTCAATTTTTATTAATGCAAATAAATTTTATACTGTTATGACATTACAAGAAGCAAATTCCGTCGCTCCAGATATCTTTTTCCCAGGAGTTATGACCTTTGGTTTGTTAGACAAATGCACTGTAACAGAATATCCTAAATTCTTTACGAATGTGCAATGGGAGGAATTAATTGATTTTAATACGCATCAGCCACCATTAGGACTTGCACTTTTCCCTATTCTTGATACATTAACTTATCCTCAAGATACTACTTTAGGATTATCAAAGGTTAATTTTGATGTTGAGATAGATATTTATCCTAATCCAGCAGAAAATGAATTAAATGTTTCTTCTTCTGTTGAAATAACTAAGATTGAAATCTTAAATCTTCTTGGGCAGATTATTTTTACAAAAGATATAAAGTCCTCTAATACTAAAATAGATGTTTCAAATATCACAAAAGGAAACTATATAGCAAAAACTTATACTAAAAAAGGAGTTAAAACTAATAAATTTGTGGTAAAATAATAGTATAGTTGACTATTAAAAATAAATAGGCAATAAACTTGCATAGATAAACACAACCTAAAAGCATTATACATTATGAAAAATATAATTTTCTCTGTAATAGCGATGATATTTTCGCTTACAGCAATGGGACAAAATCCACAATATTTTGATAGCTGGATGTTTAATGAGGTTGTAAATCAAGGATGCATTTCAATACCTGTATCAGAAAGTGATGCATATGTACATGCATGTGATTTTGGCCCTTTAGTAAATGTATATGCATATGCTCAACCTTATTTTACTGACTCTATAATTTCTATAAAAGGAATTGCTATTCTTGGTGCTTGGTTTACAAATCCTGATACCAAAAATGCATTTTATTTTCAAATAAGAGATTCAAGTCTAAATAACATATTGGCAGAAATAAGATATGACACAATCCCTTTTTCCTTTTCATCAACACCTACTTGGAATATTCGGAATCGGTATGCAGAAGTATTATTTGACAGTTCAATTTTTATTAATGCAAATAAGTTTTATACTGTTATGACATTACAAGAAGCAAATTCCGTCGCTCCAACTATCTTTTGGTCACAAGTTATGACTTTTGGTTTATTGCCAGATAAATGCACAGTAACAGAATATCCTAAATGTTTAACGAATGTTCAATGGGAGATATTAATTGATCCTAATACGCATCAGCCACCATTAGCACTTGCACTTTTCCCAATTCTTGATACATTAACTTATCCTCAAGATACTACTTTAGGATTGTCAAAAGTTAATTCTGATGTGGAGATTAATATTTATCCTAATCCAGCAGAGAATGAATTAAATGTTTCTTCTTCTGTTGAAATAACTAAGATTGAAATCTTAAATCTTCTTGGGCAGATTATTTTTACAAAAGATATAAAGTCCTCTAATACTAAAATAGATGTTTCAAATATCACAAAAGGAAACTATATAGCAAAAACTTATACTAAAAAAGGAGTTAAAACTAATAAATTTGTGGTAAAATAATAGTATAGTTGACTATTAAAAATAAATAGGCAATAAACTTGCATAGATAAACACAACCTAAAAGCATTATACATTATGAAAAATATAATTTTCTCTGTAATAGCGATGATATTTTCGCTTACAGCAATGGGACAAAATCCACAATATTTTGATAGCTGGATGTTTAATGAGGTTGTAAATCAAGGATGCATTTCAATACCTGTATCAGAAAGTGATGCATATGTACATGCATGTGATTTTGGCCCTTTAGTAAATGTATATGCATATGCTCAACCTTATTTTACTGACTCTATAATTTCTATAAAAGGAATTGCTATTCTTGGTGCTTGGTTTACAAATCCTGATACCAAAAATGCATTTTATTTTCAAATAAGAGATTCAAGTCTAAATAACATATTGGCAGAAATAAGATATGACACAATCCCTTTTTCCTTTTCATCAACACCTACTTGGAATATTCGGAATCGGTATGCAGAAGTATTATTTGACAGTTCAATTTTTATTAATGCAAATAAGTTTTATACTGTTATGACATTACAAGAAGCAAATTCCGTCGCTCCAACTATCTTTTGGTCACAAGTTATGACTTTTGGTTTATTGCCAGATAAATGCACAGTAACAGAATATCCTAAATGTTTAACGAATGTTCAATGGGAGATATTAATTGATCCTAATACGCATCAGCCACCATTAGCACTTGCACTTTTCCCAATTCTTGACACATTAACTTATCCTCAAGATACTTTAGGATTGTCAAAAGTTAATTCTGATACTGAGATAAATATTTATCCTAATCCAGCAGAAAAAGAATTAAATGTTTCTTCTTCTGTTGAAATAACAAAGATTGAAATCTTAAATCTTCTTGGGCAAATTATTTATACAAAAGATATAAAGTCAACTAATGCTAAAATAGATATTTCAAATATCACAAAAGGAAACTATATAGCCAAAACTAATACCAAGAAAGGAGTTAAGATAAATAAATTTGTGGTTAAATAAATAAGTGTATTTGATTATTGAATATACTTATAAGTAAGTAATGCTTTCTTTATGATTATTTACCTATAAAATTTATATCTAAAACCTTAAACAAAGAAAAAACCTTCCATTTTTTTAGTAATGGAAGGCTTTTATCTATAAAAGAACTTGATTAATTCCTAATATTTATGTCCGTCTTCTTGCATTTCTTCTTTTGTTATTGATACCTTATCCATTTTTCTCCATGCGTAGAAAATGTAAGCCAAAACAAAAGGAATTATTAGTGAAACAATTGACATTGTTTTAAGTGTAAATAGGCTGGAAGAGGAATTGTAGATTGTTAGTGAGGATTGAGGGTTAAATATTGAAGGATAGTAAGCAGTGTTATTATAACCTGCAATTAAAAATAGGCTAAGCACTGCCATAACTGTTCCAATTCCTGCAAACCAAATTCCTTTTCTGAATATTGTTTTTGAAAACATTGTTCTTGCCAAACCATAAAGCACCAATACAACTCCAATTAATAACATTGCTAATATCACTGGCATTTCAATTAGATTATTAAAGTATTTGTATTTCTCCATTGAAACCATTCCTGTTTCTTTATCAACTGCAAATCCTTCTGAAAGGAAGGTAATTGTTAAGAATGTTACAAACAAAACAACAAAAACTGTTCCGCAAACCTTAAGAGCTTTCTTTGCTCTTTCTTGAAGTGTTTGGTCGTTGATGTTATTAATAAAATATAATGAGCCTAAGGTGCGAGAAAGAAACAAAACAACCAATCCAAGAAGAAGATTGCGAGGATTTGCAAGTGCTTCTAAGCCGTGAAGAGGGTTAGTCCATTGTGAAATTATTGGCATAATTGGGTTTGCAATGTTTTCTTTGTTTACCACAAATTCACTTCCAGTGAAGAAAGTGCCAACAGCAACTCCCAAAAGGAAGGTGCCACCAAATCCATTTATTAGAAGGAAGGTGTTATAAGTTTTTTCGCCTAAGAAATTATTCTCTTTCTTTCTAAATTCAAAACTTACAGCTTGAATAATAAAACAAAAGAGAATTATCATCCAAACCCAGTAAGCTCCCCCAAAGGAAGTGGAATAGAAAAGAGGGAAGGCTGCAAAGAAAGCACCGCCAAAAGTAACCAAGGTTGTAAATGTAAACTCCCATTTTCTTCCAATGGAATTTACCATCATTGTTTTTTCTATTTCGCTTTTTCCTAATTGAGGAATAAGGGTTTGTCCTCCTTGAACAAATAGAAGAAAAACTAAAATTGCACCCAGAAGAGAAATAACAAACCACCAATACTGTATGAAAAAATTGTAATCCATAATCTTTTAGTATTAAAATCCTTTTTTAATTTGCTTAAACATAATGCTGAGTTCTGCAATGAGAAGAACAGAGAACAAAACGCAGAATATAATAAATGTTGTTGCAACAGAGCTTGAACTTATTGCTGAAATAGCTGCTGATGTTGGCATAAGGTCTTGAATAACCCAAGGTTGACGTCCCATTTCTGCTACAAGCCATCCACTTTGTGATACCATATAGGCAAGAGGAATACATAAAATACATAGCCATAAGAACCAAGTGTAGTTTTCAAAAGGTTTCTTTTTGCCAATGAAATATGTAGCTGCAAGAAACATTATGATAAAGAATGAGCCAAAGATAACCATAAATCTAAATGCATAGAAAGTTATTGCAACATTTGGAATAAGTTCTGATTCATCTTTTATGAATCCATAGCCAAAGTTTGCATAATTAGCATTTAGTATTTCCAATTGTTTTTTACTTTCATAATCATTACCAGCTTTCTTTGCTTTCTTATAATCGGCTAATGCCATAACAGCTTTTTTGCCACTTTCCATTTTTTCTTTTGCAGAAAGTTCTATAGATCCGTCTTGAGTTGGATATCCTCCATTCAAAAGGTCTGTTATTCCAGGAACGAAGGCATTTGCATCTCTATATGACAAGAAAGAAAGAGCATAAGGAATCCCAATATTAAAATATGAAGGATTTTCAATATCCTGCATAGCTTTTTCATGAGGCTTTAATATTCCAACAGCAACCAAAGGAGCTTGAGTTTGTCCTTTATATAAGCCTTCCATTGCAGCAAGTTTCATTGGTTGTTTTTGTGCAACTTGATATGCAGAACCATCACCAGTATATATTGTTAGTATAATGCCAACTAATCCAACAATTGCTCCAATTTGAATACTTTTCTTAGCAAAGTCAATATGACGTTTTTTTAATAAGAACCAAGCACTAACTCCAATACAAGCAGCTGAGCCAACTACCCAGCAAGAGGTAACGGTATGGAAAAACTTATTTATTGCAATAGGAGATAGAGCCACTGCCCAGAAATCTGTCATTTCGTTTCTAACAGTATCTGGATTAAAGGTCATTCCCGTAGGAAACTGCATCCAAGCATTTGCAATTAGTATCCAAAGGGCAGAAATTGAAGCTCCAAAAACAGTAAGCCATGTTGAGGCTAAGTGAAATCCTTTGCTAACCTTATTCCATCCAAAGAACATAACAGCAATAAATGTTGCCTCCAAAAAGAAAGCTAAAATACCTTCAATAGCTAAAGGAGCACCAAAAATATCTCCAACAAACCAAGAATAGTTTGACCAGTTAGTCCCAAATTGAAACTCAAGGATTAAACCTGTTGCAACTCCAATTGCAAAGTTAACTCCAAATAGACGCATCCAAAACTTAGTAATGGTTTTCCACTCTTCGTTTTTTGTGCGATAATAGATTGTTTCCATTACTCCAATAATAACTCCCAGACCCAAAGTCAAAGGAACAAAGAGCCAATGATAGATTGCTGTTAGAGCAAATTGAGCTCTCGACCATAGTACTATATCTTCCATAAATTATATTTTTAATTATTAATTGTTCGTTTTTCCATTTCGTTAACAATATATTCCGATTTTTCTTCCTTGCTGTCTCCTTTTGAAGAAAGGAAATTAGGGAAGAAGAAGACTTTCAATATTGCAAACATAATAAATAATTTGATAAGAATTATCATCCAAAGAGTTTTACCCAAGGTCATTGAGCGAAACCCATGGTAGTAAAATAAAAATACTTTCTTAAATACATTCATAATGTTTATCTGATTTGTATTGTTTCTCCCTCCAAAGTTATTTTGAAGATTGAAGAAGCTTGAGAAGATTCTTTTTCCTGTTCAACTTCTGCAATAAAATCAACACCATTTTTTATTTCCATACTTATTTCTTTAAAACTTTTTGGAGAGGGCTCTTTTGAAATATTGGCAGAGGTACTTACTATAGGTCTTTTTAGATTTCTTATTAGCTCTTGACAGTATGCGTGTTTGGGAATCCTTATCCCAATACTTTGGTCTTGAGAAAGAATAGAGGGAAGATTTTTTGATTTTGGATAAATGATTGTTAGAGGAGTTTCGTATTGTTTTAATAAGGTTAAGGCTTGAGGGGGAAGAAATTCAATGTAATTTTCTAACATTTCAATATCGCTTACTAAAATAATTAGATTTTTACTTGAATCTCTTCCTTTTAGAGAAATGATTTTCTCAATAGCCTTTATGTTTGTGGCATCACAACCTAAACCCCAAATAGTATCTGTGGGGTAAAGAATTATTCCTCCATTATTTAAAATTTCTATCTCTTTCAATATTCTTGTGTTTTTGTAACTTAGAATAGATAGGGATGAGTTAATTTATTGCATTAAAAAATTAATATCATCATTTAATGTATACTCTTTAGCTTCTCTATCTCCTTTGAGAACCTTCATCTTGTTGTTTCTTCCAATAAGTTTTAAGTTTCCTTTTTCTAAAGAAAGAGCTGTTGCTTCTCTAATTCCAGCGACCCAAACATTAGGTTCAATTTTTATAAATTCTCCCAATCTATCATCTCTTGTTTCTCCTCCATGTTTTGGATCAAAGAAATCAGTATAGTGAGGATTTATTTGGAATGGAACTAAGTTCATACAGTTAAAGCTTTTTGGCTCAATTATAGGCATGTCGTTGGTTGTCTTTAAGGTAGGACCAGCAATATTACTTCCTGCACTCCATCCCATATAAGGCAGACCTTCTTTTGCTACTGTAGCTATTTCTTCCATTAAATTGTTTCTATGAAGCTCATAAGCTAAATGGAATGTGTTTCCTCCTCCAACGGCAATACATTTTGCATTTTTTACAGCTTCAATAGGATTGTTTTCCTTATGAATACTATAAAGATTTAGGCCTAAGGTGTTAAATACTTTTTGAACTTTTTGTTCATAAACATCGTAGCCCATTGACACTCCTGCGTAAGGAATGAATAATACATCCTTAACATTATGTCTTAAGCAAAAGTCTTTAATCATATCTTGACACCATCCAAGATATGCTTCCCCAGGATTAGTTGAATTACTAATTAATAAAAGGTTTCTTTTCATATAAATATACATATTAAATATTACATTACTAAGGCAGTTCCAATTGCCACTACAATAAAAAATAGGAAATAAGCACAAATTCCAATTATGGTAACTATCCCCATAAAACTCATAAGTGACGCAAGTTTTTTTGTGCCTTTTTCTATTTCAACTTGATTATTTTCCTTAATGCCAACCTTAGTGGAATCACAAGATTGGAATATTATTCTTCCTCCTATAAAATACAAAATACCAAAGCCCAAGAAAAATATAATAAAAATAAATCTGAGAGAGGTACCAAAAACATTAATAAACTCCGAATTACCTAAATCAATAAACATATAAATAACTGATGCTGCAAGCATAAAAAATGCTCCAATATAAGCAAGCACTCCAAAAAACTTACCCCATTTTGCATAAGTTAACAAGTGATTACGCATTTCTTGATTAATGATTAATTCTTCTTGTTCTTGGCGAACTTCATTTTCAATTGTAATTTCTTCCATTATAATTATATTTTTAAGGTTAATACTTCGCAAAGGTATATAATTTTTTTGTACTTTCGCAAAATTAAATCAACGTTTTTACAATAAATGCACTTTATAAATCCATTTTATCTTTTTGGTCTATTGGCAATAGCAATTCCAATAATTATACATCTTTTTAATTTTAGACGATTTAAGAAGGTTTACTTCACCAATGTTAAGTTTCTAAAGGAAGTTGAGATAAGTACAAAAAAGCAAAATAAGATTAGAAATAGACTTCTTCTTTTTACTCGTATACTTTCTATTATTCTTTTAGTTCTGTTGTTTGCACAACCTTTTTTCCCCAATAAGGAAGAAAAGCTTGTTGAAAAGGGATTAAATGCAGTTGTGGTTTTTGTGGATAATAGTTTTTCTATGCAAAATCAAGGTCGTCAAGGAAGATTATTGGATGAGGCTAAGCAAAATGCAAAGGAGATTACTGAACAATACAATAGTAATGATTTGTTTCTATTGTTGACAATGGACTTAGAGGGAAGGCACCAGCAGTTTGTTAATAAGGATAAATTTGTTGAACTTTTGAATCAGGTGGAAATTTCCCCTTCTTCAGAGTTTAATTCTAAATTGATTTCACGTTCTTTCGATTTATTGAATACCAAACATGGCTTTAATAAAAGAATATTTTTTGTTTCTGACTTTCAAGCTCCAAGTTTTGATGTGTCAAATTTCCCTAAAGATAGCCTAATAAAAACCCTTTTGGTTCCTTTAAATGCAAATAATATTGATAATATTTATGTTGATTCCATTTCATTTGTTGATCCAATATTCCAAGTAGGACAAAATATTGCTTTAAATGTTCGTATTGTAAATAAGTCGGAAAAGAAAGCAGAGAAAGTTTCTGTAAAGCTTTTCTTAAATAATAAACAGATTTCGGTTTCAAGTGTTGATATAGATAAAAATCAATCTCAAATTGTTAAATTGAACTTTACTCTTAAGGAACACGGCATTCAACATGGGAGAGTTTCAATAATTGATAATCCAATTACCTTTGACGATGATTTCTACTTTACTCTTCAAACCACTCCTAAGTTGGAAATCCTTTCAATCAATTCTAATAATCCCAACCCTTTTATAGCTCGTTTGTTTTCCAATAATAATGAGATTGAGATTAAAAATATGAGCGAGAAAACAATTGACTTTAATGATTTTGATAACTATTCGTTTATTGTTTTGAATGAACTAAGCGAATTTTCATCTGGTTTGGTTTCTGAAATAAAGCGTTTTAGGGAACAGGGAGGAGATATTCTTATTGTCCCTTCAGAAAAAATGAATTTACCTTCTTTCCAAAATGCAATGCAATCTCTTCAAATTCCATATTTCTCTGAACTCATAAAAAAACAAAATAAGGTTTCAATAATCAATCAAAACAACAAGCTTTACAAAGGAGTATTTAGTCAGGATGTAGAAAATATTGAAATGCCAACTGCCAAACAATATTATAAATTATCTTCCTCTTCTCAAACTGCAAGAGAATCAATAATGAAGTTTCAGAGCCAGGATGATTTCTTATTGGTTAGTCAGGAAAATAATAGCAAGGCTTATGTTTTTTCAACCAATTTAACTGAAGATTTTACCGATTTTGTTAAGCAATCACTCTTTGTCCCAACAATTTGGAATATGGCTCTTTTTAGCCAAGTTATCCCTTTGCCTTATTATTTCTTTGAAGATGATATTCAAATTGATATATCCAAACTCAAAGACAGCAAAAAGATTAATGTAGCTGAAATAGTATCAACCGATAAGAAAGTTTCTTTTATTCCAGAGTTAAAAAAGAATAATAGAATGAGGTCTTTGGTAATGCACAATCAAACCAATAAAGCAGGCAATTATAATATTGAACAGGAGAAAGAAGTCTTTGGGGGATTATCTCTCAACTATAATAGGATGGAATCAAATTTAAGTTTCATGGATGCAAATAATATAAATTCTGAACTTAAAAAATACTCTCTGGGATATTATAATATCTTAGACACAAAAAAACAAGTGATTAGTTCTTATTTCACAAAAACTAAGAATGGTAATTATATGTCAATTATTTTACTAATTTTGCTTTTGTTAAGTGTTGGTATGGAAACATATTTATTATTTAAAAAGACTAAATGATTAGAAATGAAAACAGGTTTTAGTAAGGATTTTTTTGAACTCTTAAGGGATATTCGTTTGAATAATAATAGAGATTGGTATTTGCTCAATAAACAAAGAGTTAATGAAGCAAGAAAGGAGATGGAGGATTTTGCCAATTTATTAATCCCTCAGGTTAGAAAGTTTGATAAAAATATTGAAATTATTGATGCAAAGGATACAATGTATAGGCAAAATAGGGATATTCGGTTTTCTCAAGATAAATCGCCCTATAAATCCTATATTTCTTCAGTCTTATTTTATGGGAACAAGAGATTAGGAGGAAATATTCCTTGCTATTATTTGCATTTGGAAGATGGCTCAGGAATGATAGCTGGTGGTATTCATGCTCCAGAGACTACAACATTAAAGAAGATTAGAGAGGAGATATTTTATAATGTTGATGAGTTTAAATCAATAATTAATAACAAAGAGTTTCTTAAGTATTTTCCGTCCATAAACTCCGAAGAGAGATTGAAAACTGCTCCTAAGGGATTCCCGAAAGATTGGAAAGATATTGATTTGTTAAGGAATAAAGAATATTGTCCTGCTTTCTTTTTCTCTGTTGAAAAAGCAATGGAGGAAGGTTTTTTGGATTTTGTATTGGATGCTTACAAGTCAATGAAAGATTTGAATGAGTTTCTTTTTAGAGCTTTAGCTTGATTTTGAATAATTATAAATATTGATATATGAAAAAAATAATTCTATTTTTAGGATTGATATTTTGTTTTTCGATCCTTTCTTACTCACAAGATGATGTTAAGAATAATGCTGTTTCTGCTGCAAATGATGCAGCAACAAAAGCTGCAAAAATAATTAGCGACACAACAGCAAAACCTAAGGCTTGGATATTGAAAAATAACCTTACTCTTAATGCGGAACAGAATATGTTTGAGAATTGGGAACAAGGAGGAGTTGGAAGTTTGGCTTTTTCGGCTTTTTTCAAAGGTTTCTATAACTACAGAAAGCAAAGTATTAAATGGGATAACTCTGTTGAGCTAAGTTATGGGAAAATGCGCCAAGATAATAATGGCGAAGGGATATTTGATTCAGGAAACAAATTTAGAAAGAATGAAGATAAGATAGAACTTAACTCCATTTTTGGTTACAAAGCTTTTAAATGTTGGAACTATTCTGCACTTGTTAACTTTAAATCGCAGTTTGATGATGGATTTAAGAATGATACTATTCTGGTTTCGTCTTTTCTTTCTCCTGCTTACTTAATTACGTCAATAGGGTTGGAATATAAACCAAGACCTTATCTTTCATTGCTTATTTCACCAATAACAGGAAGAACAACTTTTGTACTTAATGAGGATTTAATTACTGTTGGGAATGCTTTCGGTATAACTCCTGGAGATAATTTCCATTTTGCATTAGGATCTTATATTAAAGTTTTTGTTGAAAAGGAAGTGTTTAAGAACGTTCATGTGCTTTCTAAATTAGAATTCTTTAGTGATTATAAGAAGGAATCTGTTTTTTACAGAAATACAGACATAAACTTTGAAACTTTTGTAACATTGAAGGTAAATAAATATTTGTCAGCCTTCTTTAACTTTCAAATAGTTTATAACAACGATTTTAATTCAAACTTACAGTTTAAGGAAAGATTTGGATTATCTATTCCTTTAAGTTTTTAGTCTATTTGTCGAAAATATTCATTTGAACTGGGTCAAAAAGACCTAATTGATTTTCGGCCTCAGGAGTAATTTCGGGCAAATTCTCTTGCAAATAAGTCCTCAAAATGCGCTTAATTGCAACAGTTTGCCCGATATTGTTTATTGCACAATAGCGAAGCAAAAGTTTTTCATCAGAACTTGAAAGCATTATCTTATGAGGGGAGTGTTTATGTTTTTTATTTTTCATTTCTTGCCATTATGCTTACAAAAGTATTAATTTTGCAAAAGATAGAGAAGTGTTTCGAAAAGATTTATTAACAAATAATAGTTGATATTATGGATTTATACAAAAGACTAACATGCAGTACTGATAATTTTTTCCTAATTGCAGGTCCTTGCGTGATTGAAAACAAGGAAATGCCATTTGAAATTGCAGAAAAACTGATTGAAATTACTAATAAATACAATATTCCATTTGTTTTTAAGGCTTCTTATCGTAAGGCTAATCGTTCAAGTATTGATTCTTTTTCAGGAATTGGTGATATTGAAGGTTTGGAAGTGCTGAAAAAAGTTAAAGAAAAGTATAATATTCCAGTAATAACAGATATTCATTCAAAAGAAGAGGCTATATTGGCAGCTGATTATGTTGATATTTTGCAAATTCCTGCCTTTCTTTGCCGTCAAACAGATATCCTTTTAGCTGCTGCAAGCACAAATAAGATTGTAAATGTTAAAAAAGGACAGTTTCTTTCTGCTGATTCAATGAAATATGTTGTTGAAAAGATTAGAAGAGAAGGAAATAGTCAAATAATGCTTACTGATAGGGGAACAATGTTTGGTTATCAGGATTTAGTGGTTGATTTTCGCTCAATTCCAATAATGCAAGAAAATAAAGTACCTGTTATTATGGATATTACTCACTCTCTTCAGCAACCAAATCAAGCGAGTGGTGTTACGGGAGGGCAACCAAAAATGATTGAAACCATTGCTAAGGCTGCAATTGCTGTTGGAGCAGATGGTCTTTTTATGGAAACACATCCAAATCCTAAAGAGGCTAAGAGTGATGGTGCAAATATGATTTCTTTAAATTTGGTTTCTGATTTAATGGAGAAATTAGTGAAAATCAAAAAAGCAATTATCTAAATTTATTCTCTCAAAATAAAACCTTGTTTCAGCAAATTAAAACGAAGAAAGAAAAAATTAAAACTTCGTTTCAGTAAATTAAAACTTCGTTTTATTTTCTTCAAATAAGGAGTTAGAAAAATAGAATAAGGATTTAATCTCACAAAAAAACATCAATCATATTAAAAAATATACGCCGACTTTTTTGAATAAATCGGCGTATATTTTTGTTTAAGCTTAGTTTTTTTATTTATGATTAAGGTTTATAAAAGTTCTATCCTCATTTGCGAGAGATTTGTAATTGATATAAGGAGAAAAACTATAATCCCAATATTCCACAGCAACATGATTAATTGGATATGGAGGAACTGGAAGAAAATAATCTTCATTGAAGTATGATACTTTTGCTTTTCTAATATTACTCTCTTCCCATTTTTCATCACACCAATTCATATCATACTTAACAGAATCAAATACATATATTAAATCTTGATGATTAGAATATGAATCCTCGTCAAGAAAACCAGTATAATTGTATCCAGAAAATAAATTATTAGCTTCATTAGATAAGTTTTTATATTCATAAAAGACATTATCAACGTTTGTATTAATAACATACATATCCCCATAGTGGTATTCGCAACCAAAAACGATATTGTTGAATGTTTGAAGTTTGATATATTTTACTGAGTCCTTTGATAAATAAACATAATTGTGAATTAAATTATTTTCATAGTTGGTTTCACTATACTCTATTTGCTTATAGCCTTTTATTAATATATATCCATTCACTCTACTGAAAGAGTCCCCAACATAATTTTTTATGTTTTGAAAATTAATGCTTTTACTTACAGGCTTTAAATCAGTATTATCGTTTTCTTCCTTGCAAGAATTGAAAAAGAATATCCCGATAATTGCAGATAAAATTAATAATTGTTTTTTCATATTCTTAATCTGTTTTTTGTTTATGATTTTCTTGTTTAACTAAAAAGGTGTGAAAATTTTCTTGAAAAAAAAGGAGAGATATGTTCTCTCCTTTTTTAGAATATTATTAATCTTCAGTCTTTACCTCATGATTTCAATAGAGCCATTAAATTCCACAGTTTTGGTAGGACCTCGTCCAATGAATTTGTAGAAGTATGTTCCTGCTGGAGTGTTTGTTTTGTTTGGATCCCATGCTTCAACCTCAGATCTAATATCTTGAATATAGAATATACGTTTTCCATTTCTATTGTAAATGATTAGTTCATTGTCTGGGAAAGCTTGACCATCAACAAGATTTCTGATAATAAACACATCGTTAATTCCATCTCCATTAGGAGAAATTAAGTTAGGGAACATTAAGCTGTCATTGATTATTGAAATAACTTTAGTTATTGTGTCGTGGCATTCATATAAAATTCCACTTGGTCCGTTGTTTACTGTGTATGCATCAAGAGTAACTTTGTAATCTCCAACAACATTTAATCCAGGATAAGGTCTCCAAGTATAGCTTGGTTCCATTCCAAATATATTTTCTCTTAAATCGCTGTTTTTTACAGCTTGAATTTTCCATAAATATTGATTAGTGATATCGTAAGGAGTAGTTTGATTTAAGAAGTTTACAGTAGGAGCAGTTGATGAAGGATTTGTAGGTTGCCATCCAAAATCAGCAGTAGGGGATTTGTAAACATGAACCATTTGAGGTTGGATGATTGAGTCAACACATCCAAATTGCGTTTTTACCTTTAGTTTAACATCATAAGTTCCATAAGGGAATGAGAAAGAAGGGTTAGGTAAACTTGACTTATATTGACCAACAGTCCATTCAATAGTATCTGCGTTTGTAGAATTACTGATTAGTTGGAAATTAAATGGTTCGCATCCTTCAAGAATTAGTGGATTGGTATGGAATGCAGCTAATCCTGCCGGCCTAACTTCTATAAATATTGTATCTTGTCCGTAACAACTTATCATTCCATTAGTATTTGTAACTTCGGCAATATAGGTCAGCACATCATTGGCATTAAGAGGAGTAGTTATATTGATTGTTTGAGTTTTCTCTCCAGTTGGTTCCCACAAATATTCTGAAGCTCCAGGGTTTCCTGCATCAAGAACAGTTGTTAGTTGCTCACATATTTGAATATCTTCACCCAAATTAACTTGAGGAGTACATACAACTTCAAGTTTAGTTACAGTATCCCAAACGCATAGGAAGTCATCAACAATATGAACATCATAATTGTATGAACCGCAGCTATCAATAGGAGGAGCAAGGAATAGGGAAGTGTCAGTATTACCAATGATAAATGGACCATCTAACATAACTGTATCAAGAGGAACTTGGTATTCCCAATCAGCCATTGAACCTTGAGACAAGGACATATCCCACCAACAAACCCAACCATTGTCAATTCCCCAATAGTCACAAACTCTAATTTTCCACTCACCATTCAAAGGGCAGCCTATTAAGTTGCTAAATCCATTTAAGTCTGTTGTTTCCCATCCTGGTTGAGCAGTTGCATTTTGAATTGGAGTTTGGAAGTATTTTGTAGTGTCAGAAGTGCGAGTAGAGTCAATAGGAGAAGTCATATTTCCACTAATAACACCTCTAGGAATATTCAAATATTGATTTGAAAAGCAATAAGTCCAGCAAATCCCCATCGCATTAGCTGCATTTGTAGGGTCGCAACCACTACTTTGATCTAAAGCTTGTCCCATAAATGCCCCACCTGACATAGTGAAATGTTTCAAAATAGCATTACTCCCGTTAGGACAAACAATTTCAAGACTAAGGTCTCCTAAAAATGAGTGCTCCATATTTACACAAATGCTTAGAATATCGTCAACGCTATTAATTACTGCTCCAGGCACGAATTCTGTGAATGTTACTGGAGATTCATAACAAGGCTGTGAACAATTTGGTCCGTCTGGAATAAACACAGCGCTATCAAATCTTTGGGTTGCACCTCGTTCAAAGAGAATTGAGTCAATTTTAATTGTATTATTTCCTTCGTATCCAACGTTAAAAGCAAACACTTGTCCCGAGCACATGTCTGGAATTGGAGAAACTGTTTTAATTGGATTTTTTGCAATTCTAACTCTTACGTCTATTGGATTTCTGCTTCTACAACCACCATGTAAAGTGTCTAAAACTGTTAATCCTAAATCAAACCCTCTAACTTCACCCCATCTGTTATATGCATGATTATCGAACAATATTGTATCGTATGTCATATCTCCGTAATTCCAGCTGAAAATACAAGTCGAAATATCTTGAGGATATCCATAGGCACTATCAGGGAACAAAGGTTTTGCTACAAGTTCAATTGAGTCATTTTCACATAAGTCAATAGTTTTATAGTGAATTAAGTTATAAGTTGCACTATCAATTCTTGAAGTGTCTGTAAAACTACGTATTTGAAAAGGTGTTTTTGTTCCGTCAGGATTAATTTTATTAAAGAAAGTATCCAATGCAGCAATAGGATATTGACAATAAGCTACACACTCAACTATAGCTTTAAACCCTGATGCAGTGTTGGCTCCATCAGAAATAATATGCACAGTTAAGCATCCAGTTGGTTCACTTACGTATGCCATAACGGTTTGTCCAAGTAAATCATTATTAGTAAAAAAAGGAGTATTATTTCCTGTAGTGTGAATTGGACCATTTAATCCAACTCCAGAAAAAATCTCAATTTTATCGGAAGGATCAATATCAAATTGTTCAAATCTAAGAGAGATTCTTGAGTTTGGAGTACTGGGACAGTATGCTGTCCAATAATTAATACTTGTATCATAATTAGTGAATGAACCTCCATCATCTAATAATATTGCTTCACAAGTATTTCTTGTTTGTTCATGATAAGTAGAGTCAAGTTTATAAATTGGTGTCGTCTGAGCATTAGATAGATTTGGTATAAGATACAAACCGACTAATAATAAAATTAAAACTAAATTTTTCATATTGCTACACTATTTTTATTTTACAAATATATAATATTTTTTCTGAATGGAAATAAGTCATGAGAATTTTTTGATTCAATTCTTAAAACCCCATTCACTAATATATACAACTAAAATAAAAAAAAAGTAAGTAAAGGAATGCAAAAAAGTTCAAAAAACAATTTAAAGAAAAAAAATACTATCTTTGCAAACTAAACAATATACTTTCAAGAGCTTGATTTTGCTTACGTTTAAAAACAAGTTTTTTTTGAAGTAAAATCTATTTGATAAATAAAAATTTTTCACAGAAAATGAATTATAATGTAGTTAAAGGGACAAGGGATTTTCTTCCTGAGCAAATGAATAAAAGAAATTATATATTCAATACTATAAAGAAAGTTTATCAACTACATGGTTTTTCTCAAATTGAAACTCCAGCATTGGAAAATCTTTCAACTCTTATGGGTAAATACGGAGAAGAAGGAGATAGATTAATATATAAGGTGCTTAATAGTGGAAACTTTTTAGAAAAAATAGACTTAAATAAAGAATTAGACTACAAAAAAGTTACAAATAAGATATCTGAAAAAGGTCTTAGGTATGACTTAACTGTGCCTTTTGCTCGTTTTATTGTAAATAATAGAAATAGTATAACTTTTCCATTCAAAAGATATCAAATTCAACCAGTTTGGAGAGCAGACCGTCCTCAAAAAGGGAGATATAGAGAATTCTATCAATGTGATGCTGATATAATTGGAAGTCATTCGCTTTTAAATGAAGTTGAACTTTGTGAAATTATTGATGAAGTTTTTTCTTTGCTTGGATTGAAAATAGAACTAAAAATAAATAACAGAAAAATATTAGCGGCAATTGCTGAACTTATTGGTAAACCAGATAAAATTGTTGATATAACAATTGCAATTGATAAGTTGGAAAAGATAGGTTATGACAAAGTAATTGAAGAATTATTGGAAAGAGGTTTAACTAGTGAAGATATTGAAAAAATAAATCCAATTCTTAATTTAAAAGGATCAATTGATGAAAAAATATTTTCACTTAAAAAGCTTTTTTCTGATTCTCAAATAGGACAAAATGGTATTTCTGAATTAGAAGAAGTTTTTCAAAATGTTAAACTACTCAATCTTAGCTTAGACTTAGATTTTGATATTACTCTTGCAAGAGGATTAAACTACTATACTGGAGCAATTTTCGAAGTTAAGTGCAAAGACGTTAAAATGGGAAGTATTGTTGGTGGCGGACGATATGATAATTTAACTGGAGTTTTTGGAATGACTGATGTGAGTGGGGTAGGAATAAGTTTTGGGGCAGATAGAATATATGATTGCTTGGAAGAACTTAAACTATTCCCTGATCAAATATCTGCTTCAACAACAATTATATTTGCTAATTTTGGCACTCAAGAAGCAAAACAGTGTCTTCAATATGCTAAAATCTTACGTTCAAAAGGAATTAAAACAGAGATTTACCCTGAAGAAGTAAAGTTACAAAAGCAAATGAAATATGCTAATGACAAGAAAATCCCATTTGTTGCACTTCTTGGTGAAAAAGAAATTGATGAGGGAGTAATTGTTTTGAAAAATATGATTTCAGGAGAGCAAACTTCTTTAACAGTTGAACAGATAATAGATTTGTTGTCCAAAAAATTATAGCCTGATTTATTGTTTCTTCTTTTTGGTTTTGTAATTGAGGATGTGAATTGTTACTCCTACAGCAATTGCAATTAAGAGTATTTTTAGCCAAATTTTATCAGTAAAGAAAATTACGCTTGAAATAATGCTCAGCCAAAGCATACTTACACTCAAAATTTTTATTTTAACTGGAATTGCTTTCTCTTGTTGGAAGTCTTTGATATATTGTCCAAATATCTTATGTTCAATTAACCAATTATGAAGTTTCTTGGAGCTTTTTAGAAAAAGAAAGGATGAAAGGAGCAAAAATGGTGTAGTTGGGAGTATTGGCAAGAATATTCCTATTATTGCAAATATCAAACTTAGTAAACCAAATAGCTTTAAAATGAATTTTTTCATATTATTCTTGGTAGAAAACCCTCTTAACTCTTTGAGAAATAGTTGAGAGAATTTCATAAGGAATAGTATTTAATTCATTAGCAATATTCCAAATTGGATATTCTTTTGAAAAAATAATTACCATATCATCCTCCTTGCAGTCAACTTCACTTAAATCCAATATGCACATATCCATACAAACATTACCTATTATTGGGACAAGATTTCCATTTATCCAAACTTTACCTCTACCATTTCCTCTTTGACGACTAAGTCCATCTGCATAACCAATAGGAATAACTCCAATAGTCATTTTCTTTTTTGCAACAAATGCTCTTGAGTATCCTACTGTTTCATTTTCTTTTATTTCTCTTTTAAGAATTAGATGGGTTTTTAAACTATGAACGTATTCTAATTCCTGTTCTTGAGCTGCACTATCTCCAATTCCATACATTCCAATTCCAAGTCTTACCATATCAAATTGAGCTTCAGGGAAACGATTTATTGCTGCAGAATTGGCAATATGTCTAAGAATCTTATAAGGAAAAGCTTTTATTATTTGTTGGCTAAGAGTTTCAAAAGTATTAATTTGCCTTTTAGTAAAATCATCAAAAAGATGATTGTCTGCTCCAGCAAGATGGGAAAAAGTACTTTTTATCCTTATTGAAGGATTTGCTTTTAGTAGTATTATCAAGGGGTCAATATCCTTTTCTTCCATTCCTAAACGATGCATTCCTGTATCAAGTTTAATATGAATGTTTAGTTGTTGTGTGTTTCCAATTATTTCATATTGATGTTTTTGATCAATAAATTCCTTAAGAATGGATAGAGAATAAATTTCAGGTTCTAAGTTATAGTGAAGAAGTTTGTTTAGGTCTTTTGATTGAGCACTCATAACCATAATTGGTAATTTTATATCATTATGTCTAAGTTCAACCCCTTCATCTGCAAAGGCTACTGCTAAATAATCGGTGTGCTGTTTGGATAATGATTTAGCTATTTCATAAGAACCAGAGCCATAAGAATGAGCTTTAACCATTGCCATAAGTTTAACATTTTCTTTTAGCTTTTTCTTGAAATAGTTAACATTATGAGCTAATGAAGAGAGATTAATTTCTAATACTGTTTGATGTGTTTTCTTTTCAAAAAGTCTACTTATTCTCTCAAATTCAAAACTTCTTGCTCCTTTGATAAGTATAATTTGATTATTGAAGTCTTTTAGAGAGAATTCTTTAAGGAAGTCTTGGGTTGTAGAAAAGACTCTATTATTTATTGTAAGAAGAGATTTGTATTTAATGAAATCTTCTCCAATTCCAACAAGAGTATTTATCTTTCTATCTATCAAAAGTCTATTAATTTCTTTGTATAGCTCTTCTTTCAAATTATAAGACTGGGTTATGTCGGATAGGATTGCTGTTTTTTGAGAAAAATCTTTTTGTTGATTAAGAAAGTCAAGTGCAAGAGAAAGCGACATTAAATCGGAACTATAACTATCATTAATAATAAGATTTTGATTAATCCCTTCTTTAATTTCAAGACGCATTTCTAATGATTGGAGAGAAGTAGTTCTGTTTTTTAAAGTTTCAAGGTCGATGTTAATTGTTAAACATGTAGCAAAAGCATTAATGGCATTTTCAATACTGGCTTTGTCAGTAAAAGGAATTGTGAAAAAGGATTCTTTCCCTCTATATATATAATGTATAATAGAATTACTTTTTTGTTTTTCTACTTTTAATATCCTTAAAACAGCATTCTCATTTTTCCCCCAAGTGAGAATTTCTTTATTACTTCCGTTAAGTTTATTTTGAATAATATTATGCACTTGAATATTATCCATGCAGTATATTATAGTTTTTGAATCTTTAAAAAGTATTAGTTTCTCTTCAATTTTTTCTTCTATAGACTTAAAATAAATTTGATGAGCATCCCCAATATTTGTAAAGACTCCTATTTGAGGTTTAATCATTCTCTCTAAAGTTTGCATTTCCCCTTTGTTTGAAATGCCTGCCTCAATCACTCCCAAATTATCGTCTTTAGTGAGATTCCATAAAGATAAAGCAACTCCAATTTGAGAATTATAACTTCTTGGACTGTGACAAACTTTAAGATCATTTCCTATTAGTTGAACAATCCATTCCTTAACAATAGTCTTCCCATTTGAACCTGTTATGGCAATAATGGGAGTTTTGAGAAATTCTCTTTTAAGTAGAGCAAATTCTTGCATTGCAGCTATTGTGTTTTCAACCAATACAAAGGTAGCATCCTCATATTTTTCATATTCCTGAGGGAGATTTTCCGTAACAAAAACTCTTACTCCACTAAAGTAAAGTTCAGCAATATATTTTTGACCATTATCTGAAAGAGTCTTTATTGCAAAAAAGACAGTTCCGTCAATAATATTTAATTTTCTACTATCAAATAGAAGATTTTTTACGATGAAATCTTCTCTTTTTATGCCAAAAATCTTAGAATTTATTCTTTCTAAAAAGTAACTTAGTGTAAAATTCATACTCATTATAAATATCTGCAAAGTTATACCTTTTTAGAACTTACGACACATTTAAGCCTCGAAAAAATGACAGAATAAAAAAATATTCAACAAATAATTTCTTTATATCAAAGATACTAAGTAATTTTGTGGTCTCAAATTTCAATGTTTTGAAATTGAAAAAAATAACTAATAACATTAAATAAATACATTATGGACGTAAAAAAGATTTTAGCTGATGTAGAAGCTAAAAACCCAGGACAACCATTGTTCCTTCAAGCAGTAACAGAAGTTTTAGAAACTATTGAAGAATACGTTGCTAAGAATCCTAAGTACGATAATAACAAAATTATCGAAAGAATTGTTGAACCAGACAGAATCTTTCAATTCAAAGTTGAATGGGTTGACGATAAGGGAGAAATCCAAGTAAATAGAGCTTATCGAGTACAATTCAACAACGCTATTGGACCTTACAAGGGAGGAATGCGTTTCCATCCAGCTGTAACTGTTGATACATTAAAGTTCTTAGGTTTTGAACAAACATTCAAAAACTCACTTACAACATTGCCAATGGGTGGTGGTAAGGGAGGTTCTGACTTCAATCCACAAGGAAAATCTGCTAATGAAGTTATGCGTTTCTGCCAAGCTTTAATGACTGAACTTTACAAATATATTGGACCAGATACTGACGTTCCTGCTGGAGATATTGGTGTTGGTGGTAGAGAAATCGGTTTTATGTACGGTATGTATAAGAAACTTGCAAGAGAAAACACTGGAGTTCTTACTGGAAAAGGTCGTAACTGGGGAGGAAGTATCCTAAGACCAGAAGCAACAGGCTTTGGTGGAGTATACTTTGTTGACCATATGTTAAAGAAAGTTGGTAAAGATATTAAAGGTAAAACTGTAGCTTTATCAGGATTTGGTAACGTTGCTTGGGGTGCTGCACTAAAGGCTACAGAACTTGGAGCTAAGGTTGTATGTATTTCAGGACCTGATGGATATATCTATGATGAGGCTGGAATCGCTGGCGAAAAGATAGATTATATGAACGAATTATTACAAACTCGTAATAATGTTGTTGCTCCATTTGCAACCAAATACCCAACTGCAAAGTTCTTCCCAGGACAAAAACCATGGGTTGCTAAGGTAGATATCGCTATGCCATGTGCTATCCAAAACGAATTAAACGCTGAAGATGCAAAACAATTAATTGCAAATGGTGTTCAATTAGTTTGCGAAGTTTCAAACATGGGATGTACAGCAGATGCTATCCATGAGCTACAAAAAGCAGGAATTTCTTTCGCTCCAGGAAAAGCAGCAAATGCTGGTGGAGTAGCTGTATCAGGATTAGAAATGACTCAAAACGCTGCTCACCTTGGCTGGACACCAGAAGAAGTTGATGCTAAATTGAAACAAATTATGACTGATATCCACCATAGCTGCGTTCAATATGGAACAGAAAACAATGGATATATCAACTATGTAAAGGGAGCAAACATTGCTGGCTTTATTAAAGTTGCAGACTCTATGATTGACCTTGGCGTTTGCTAAGAAGATAGAAATTCTAAATATTAATATTAAAGCGTCTCAATTTTGGGACGCTTTTTTTTTAGTTTTGAATGAGAAATAATTAAAGTTTCAACCATCCAAACCAAGAGTTTAAACAATCCAAACCTAAACTTTCAACCATCCAAACCAAGACTTCAAACTATATAAACCTAAACTTTAAGCTTAGATAACTTTCGGTTTAAAGTCCACAAACCTTAATTTTCGAGCATCATCAATGCCATTGATAAGCCTCATCAATGCCATTGATTCGCTCCATCAATGCCATTGATGAAAGGGTAAATCTTCGATATTCTTATCTTAAATCTTCGTTTTGGATAGTATAAAGTCTTGTTTTGGATATATAAAATCTTCTGTTTACATATCTTGAATACTCTTTTTAATGTTCTCAAAACTTGGTTTTTATGATTGTGAAACTTGTTTTTGGGAAATTGAAAATAAGGTATTGAGGAGGCTTTTGCTTGGGAATTATTTGGGTTTAATTTGGTGTTAGTTTGGTTTTTATGTAATTTTGAGCTCAGAAAATCATGGTTTTTATTCTATTAATTCTTAAATTTTGTGATTATGGCTAAACGTTATGGCATCTGGAAAAAAAGATTCAAGAGTGCCTCTGGTGAGGAGAAAACGCTTTATTATGCTTGCTCTAAAAGGGGTAATGTTATAGGTTTTAAGGGGTTGTCTAAAAGAGTTACCGAGCTTTCATCCTTGAGTGAAGGGGATATTATGTCCACTTTATTGAACGTGGCTACGGTGATGAAGTGGAAGTTAATTGACGGTGATACAGTGCGTTTGGACGGTATTGGGAGCTTTAGTATTGCCGTTACAAGTGATGGTTTTGAAGATCCTAAGGACATAACTCCTAATAGGGTAAGGGCGTCAAAGGTGGTTTTTATACCCGATAGGAGCTTTGTTAGGTTGATTGAAAAGATTGATTTCTACAAATAAATTGAGGTTTTGTGTTTGCTAAACTTTAGTTTTGTGCCTTGTTTAGAAGGTGTTACACTTTGTTTTAAAGTAGTTTAGCTTGGTGGTTATGGTTAGTCCGAAGAATTGATACCAGTCGTTTACTTTGGGATTTCCTCTCATTGCTCCTGCTTGATTGTAGGTGTTTGGAAGGATTTCATTGGTTCTGTCGCTTGCTGCAACTCCCAAATCCCCAGTCCAATTCATAAGTTCTGTCCTGTCAACATAGTCTTTACTAACGTCGTCAAGGTAGTCTGTGAAGGTCATTCTTATTCCCCATTCCAATCCAATACATACTCTTTTACTTATGCTAACTTTTAGTCCCAAACCAAATGGAACGGCAACATTTATAAGTGAATATGGCGAGTCGTATCCTGGCATTCCTTGACCTTCGGTGCTTAGTGGTTGAAGTTCTACCCATTGTTTTTCAAGACTTAGGGGGTCGGTTATTTCGGTTTTGGGGTTGAAAAAGAATACTCCAATACCTCCAAAAAGATAGGGTGTTATTCTGTGTTTGCGGCTTCCTGTTTGATAATCAAAGAAGTTAAACTCGCAGCTAAGAGCCAATTCATTAACCTTTGACTCAAAGTTCAGATTGCGTATATTGTCGAAATCGGCATCAAAAGCTTCAACTTTTCCAAACATAGCACTTGCTTTCAACACCCAGCGAGGGTTAATATTGTAGCGATAAATTGCTCCAATCATTAGGTTTGTTTTATAGAAATTGTACTTGGGATTCAGGTCTCCAAAGTAGTTTCCTCCTCCAACTATAACCCCTAATTCAGAGCGTTCAAAGAATTGAGCTTGAGATTCTATGGCAGCAAAACTCAAAATTAGTATAATGATAAATCTTTTCATTCTTATTGTATTTTCTCCAGATGCAAAGTTAAAAATTCTTTTTTATATACCTATTTATTAAACTCCAAAACTTCCAAATCTTTGGGAACAGAGTCAATTGTAAAGCGAATAATGGTTGATATTTGGTGTATTCCTTGTCGTCCAGCAGCTCCTGGATTGATGTGTAAAAGGGAGTATTTGGGGTCGCTGATCACTTTAAGGATGTGTGAATGTCCTGAAATAAATATGTTTGGACGCTCAATTTCAATCAGTTCTTTTATGCCTCTTTCATATCTATTAGGGTAACCTCCAATATGAGTAACCATAATTTTCAGTCCTTCAATCTCAATATTTTCAACCTTTTCTGTTAGAACAACAACATCAAAATCGTCAATATTTCCATATACAGCAACTGTTTTTTTGAAGGCTTGAAGCTCATTTAAAACATCCACACTTCCAATATCACCAGCGTGAATTATTAAATCTACATCCTTAAAAAACTCGTAAACCTCCTTAGGTAAATGCCCATGTGTATCGGACAAAACTCCAATTTTCTTCATCCTAATTCTTTTTGCAAAGATAATATTTTATGCGATATTATTCACTTTGCTTTTTTTTTCGGATATTTGCAAACCAAACATTTATTGTTATATGCTAAAGAATTTTAAAGCCTACATCCCAATTTTCTTCTCAATGCTCTTTTGGGGCATGAGCTTTATTTGGACTAAAGACTTGCTCAATGCTGGCTTTTCTCCCATCATAATCATAACTCTCAGGGTTTTAATTTCAGGCATTTTGCTTTATGTTATCTTCAAAACAGCTGGCAAATTAGATAAGATTGACAGGAAAGATTATAAACTTTTTATGGCACTGGCTTTCTTTGAACCCTTCCTTTATTTCTTTGGAGAGAATTGGGGATTGAAGTATTTGGACCCAAGTATAGGCTCAATTATCATTTCAACCATTCCAGTTTTTGTTCCTTTTGGACTTTATTTTTTCCATAAAGAAGCTTTGCATTGGCAGCTCATTATAGGCGTTTTCCTTACCATAATAGGACTTTTTATAATCAGTATTTCGCCCAATGCGTCCTTTAGTGTAAGTGGAAAAGGGATAGCGTTAATGTTCTTGGCTGTGTTTTCAGCAGCAAGTTATAGCGTGGTTTTATATAAGGTTATAAAGAAATATGAGCCAATTACCATAACAACAACTCAAAACATTATAGGTGCCATTTACTATCTTCCACTTTTCTTCGCCTTTGAAATGAAGACCCTAAAAACCCTTACCTTCAATTTCAATACTCTTTATCCGCTCTTTGCACTTGCCATTCTTTGTTCTTCAATAGCCTTTATTTGTTATTCCTATTCAGCCAAACGACTATCCATTCCCAAAACATCTGTCTTTACAAATGCAGTACCAATTGTTACCATTTTGTTCGCAGTACTTTTGGGAAAAGAATACTTAACCATAAATAAAGTCGTTGGAATGTTAGTTGTATTATTGGGAGTTTTCTTAAGTCAAATTAATTTTAAAAGAAAGTACTATGAAAGTAAAAGTAGGATTAGTGCAATTAAGTTGCACAAAAGATAAAGAATATAATATTCAAAAAACCATAGAATCCATTCGCAAGGCTGCTCAAAAAGGAGCAAATATTGTTTGTTTGCAGGAGTTGTTTTCTTCATTATATTTTTGTGATGTAGAAGATTATGAGAATTTCAAACTTGCAGAACCAATTCCGGGAAAAACAACTTCAATGCTTGAAGAAATAGCAAAAGAATTAGGCATAGTTATAATTGCTTCAATGTTTGAAAAGCGTGCTCATGGACTATACTTTAATACTACAGCAGTTATAGATGCTGATGGAATATATCTCGGAAAGTATAGAAAGATGCACATTCCAGACGATCCAGGCTATTATGAAAAATTCTATTTCACTCCAGGAGATACAGGTTATATGACCTTTAAAACTAAGTTTGGAAGAATAGGAGTATTGATTTGTTGGGACCAATGGTATCCAGAAGCAGCAAGAATAACTTCACTTATGGGAGCAGAAATACTTTTCTATCCAACAGCAATAGGCTGGGCAAAGTCACAAGACAATGAAACAAACACAGAACAATATAATGCTTGGCAAACCATTCAACGCTCTCATGCCATTGCCAATGGAGTTCATGTTGTAAGTGTAAATCGTACTGGAGAAGAAGGAGAAATGCAGTTTTGGGGAGGAAGTTTCGTCTCCAATCCATTTGGAACAATAATGTATCAAGCACCACACCTTGAAGAAGATATTAATGTAATAGAGATAGATTTAGAGAAAACAGACCATTACCGTACTCATTGGCCATATTTGAGAGATAGAAGAATTGACTCATATCAGCCAATAACCAAAAGATATATTGATAATGAATAATATGAAGACACCGAAAGAATTAGGATTTTATTTCCCTGCTGAATGGGTTAAGCATGCTTCAACTTGGCTTTCTTATCCTCATAATGAAAACTCATGGCCTGATAAAATTGAAACAATATTCCCATACTATAATCAATTTATTAAAGAACTTGCTAAGGGAGAAATTGTCAATATCAATATTCTTGACTCTTCAATGAAGGAGAGAGTTGAAGTAGAGTTGAAAGAAATTGGCGTTGATATGTCAAAGATAGTTTTTCATAACTTTAAAACAAATGATGCATGGTGTAGAGACCATGGTGGAGCAATTCTTTTGAATAAAGATGGAAAGAGTAGGGCTTTGGTTGATTGGGACTATAATGCTTGGGGAGGAAAATATCCTTCTGAGCTTGATGATAAAATTCCTTCTCAAATGGCAGAATATCTTGGTTTGGAAGTTTTTCGCCCAAATATTGTTATGGAAGGAGGCTCAGTTGAATTTAATGGAAAGGGAACTTTGATTACAACAAAGGCTTGTTTATTAAATGAAAATCGTAATCCAAGTCTTAATCAAAAACAAATTGAAGAAAAGCTGATTAATTATTACGGAGTAGATAATGTTATTTGGCTTGAAGATGGAATTGAGGGAGATGATACAGATGGGCATGTTGATGATATTACAAGATTTGTAAATGAAGATACTGTAATAACAGTTGTTGAGGGAAATAAGAACGATTATAACCATACTCCATTAAAAGAAAATCTTGATATTCTAAACAAAGCAAGACTTGAAAATGGAAAACAATTAAATGTTGTTGAGCTTATTATGCCAGAAACTGTAATATGGGAAGACCAACGTTTGCCAGCTTCTTATGCCAATTTTTATATTTCCAATGAAGCAGTAATTGTTCCTATTTTTAATTGCAAGAATGATAATAAGGCAATATATACTTTGGAAGAATGCTTTAAAGATAGAAAGGTAATCGGTATTAATTCTCTTGATATAATTTGGGGATTGGGTTCATTCCATTGCCTAAGCCAACAAGAACCAGAACTATAAGTTTAAGTAATTATGAAAAGAATTGTTTTATTATTCCTTTTAATTCATATCTCTTTTCTTGGTTTTTCTCAAGAGAAAGAACTCATAGAGGGTTTAAAAAGTAGATTTGACTCCATATCAGAAGTAAAAGATTTAAAAGCAGCCAATCTTTTTTCCTTTACAACAAATAATAAGGTAGGACTTATTAGCTCAAATGGTTCTTTGGTTTATGAGCCATATTTTGAATCGGTTTCTGTCTATAGAGCCAATGATTTTGTTTACATTAAAGCTAAGATGCCTAATGGAAGAACGGCTTTGCTTGATACAGAAGGAAAGGTAATGTTTCAACCTATTTACGAGGATGTATTTGTTACGGAGGATGAACTTGTGCTTACAAAGTTTAATAATAAATATGGAATTGTAACTTTTGAAGGTTTGGGTTATTTATATCCTGAATTTGATACTGTGAAGGTGATGATTGATGAGGATACTTTCTTTGTTGCTTCAATTGGAGAAAAGAACATGATATTTAATACTAATAGTGATGTTGTAGAGTATTTTGATAAAGATACAGTAATTTCATTTGTTGAAGTTATAAATACTTCTTTGCTGCCTTTTGCTTGGATACAAGAACCTACTGCTGATATTGTAAGATATATTGGAGGAGGTAATTTCTATGTAAGGGAAAAGGATAAGATGATAATTCTTAATAGAAAAGGACAAGAAATTGAAAATAAAAACTTGTCAATTCCTGCAGAAAATGTTGTTAACTTTGATTGGGAAAGAGTTCTTTTTAGAGCACAATCATTTGTTGGTATGATGAATTATGATGGTTTGGTTATTGCTGAGCCAAAGTATCAGGATATGAGTGTTATTGTTCCCGATCAGGTTTATGCTTTTAAGTCTAACGAACAATGGGGCTTGATGAATAAGGATGGGAAAGAACTGACAAGACCTCAATTTGAATCTTTTAGTCTTGAAACCTATGGTGGCAAAGAAATAATTAAATCCAAAAATGCTCAAAACAGAACTGCACTTATAAATAAAAGAGGGAAGCCAATTATGCAAGCCTACTATCAAGATGTTGAGCCTGCAAATCTTTCTGGATTTTATAATCAAATTGAAAATGCTGGTCAAGGAATAATTAGTGGAAAAGGAGTGATGTATGTTCGTCCTGAATATGATAATGTTGATGCCTACATTGAAGTAGATACTTTCTTTGTTGCAAAAAGAAATAATAGATTTACAATTTTTGGAACAAAGGGAGATGTTATTTATGATGGATTAAATATTATAGTTGATATTCAAGACTCAACTCTTATTTTTGTTGATAATAACCAACTTAAGAAAACAACAATAAGGAATAATCAAATAATGCAAAACGCCACACCTATTAAAGTTAGTTTTGAGGAGTTGGGAAGAGTTTTTGATTCGCTGATAATAGTAAAAAATAAAAAAGGATGGACTTATGCACATAAGAAAACTTTTATACCAATTACCACAAAAACTTTTGATTATATAACTCCTTTTGCAAAGGGATATGCTTTTGCTGTTGAGAAAAAGAAATTAAATATTATTGATACTAATTTTAATGTTGTGTTCAACGTTATTGATAAAGATTTTGCACCAATAGAATTGGAGCAATTGGCAAATCTAATTTTTGAAGCTTATAAGAATGGGAAGAGTTATCAATATGTTAGAAAAGATAATAAGTATGGTATTTTGCGTTTAAAAGCAATTAAAGAAGTAAAAATAAAAAAATATAATTGATATGAAAAGAATAGTTTTAATTTTATTAGTAGGAATAGGACTTGCCTCATGCTCTTCCACTTATAAATCTTACCCAATTGAAAACGCACCAAATGACATAAATAAAACAACACTCTACTATTCAGTTCCTATGTCAACAGAAGTTGTTTTTGATGTAACATTTATAAAAACAATTAGACAAAAAGGAATATTTGCAAATCAAAGTAATCTATTGGGAGTAAAGAATGTTACAAATAATGATGAGGTTAAATATGAGGTAAAAGATATAAAGATTTCTTCAAATACTAAAACTTCACCAATTCAACAATTTGCTCTGATTCTAAATAGTGATAAAGTCAATATATTGCAATCTCCACAAGGAACACTTGAAAGTATTAGTTTTAAAGATAAGAAAAAACACTCTAAACATAAATTAAATCAATGTTTAGAACAAGAAACATATACTAATACTATTTCTCAAAAGTCCATAGAGCCAATACAATCACTCCCAACAAAGCCCATGTTTGAAACTATCCTTCAACAAAAAGGAATGTTGGAAAAAGTGAACTTCTCTGCTGCAGATGCAGTAAAGAAAATTGAACAACTAAGAGAAAGACAGATTGAAATATTATCAGGAGGATTGGAAGGAACTTACATAAATACAACAGTAGATTATATGTATAAGCAATTAGATGAGATAATTGATGGTTATGTTGCTCTTTTTACAGGAACAGAAACAATTATTGAAGAAACACATACCTTCACCCTAACTCCTCAAAAACCAATTATTGCAGAAGAAGATTTAGTTTTACCATTAAACAATAGCCCAATTCCTCTTTTGGCACGTTTCCATACAAATAACCAAACTGAAATCTTTAAGAAAAATACAGTAAAAACTATAAACCCAAATTCTCCTGCAGAAATAAATATTTCAGAAATAAAAGTTGAAGGAATTGAAGGAGTTTATAGTGCAGTTCCAGAAGTTGTTTTAGTTAGTGTAGAAACTCCAAAGAAAACTTTCATAAACAGAGTTGAGATAAATCAATATGGAATTATAAGAGCAATTACCACCAAAAACAAAAATATTGAATTTAATCCTAATACTGGAGTAATAAAAAGTATTCGATAAGTTGAGAAAATGAAACTTGATTTCAGTAAAATGAAACTTTGTTTCAGTAAAATGGATTAAGGACATTAAGGAGTTTAAAGGCATTAAAGACTTTAGCTCCTTAATTTCTTTAAAAAATTCAACAACTAAACTCTCAAAAACTCAATCATGATTGAAAATAGGAGGCAGTCTCATAATTCAAAATTAAACCAAATTAATAATAAAAGTACAAAATCAATAATTTATTATCAGTCTATTAAAATTTTATTTGGTAGCAATTAATAGCAAAATATGAATTATGAGACAGCCTCTTTTCTATTTTTAATCCTTTAAAATGAATTTGAAATAACAACCAAAGAAGATTTTATAATATAGTGTATCAGAATTGGAGTTGAGTATTTTAATTAGGAATAAAAGACAGAAATACAACAATATATCAATATTAAATTATAAAGAAATCAAGATAATAAAGATTGCATTTTATCTGTAGGGCGTATCTCGATATTTTACACAGCGTATCTCGCATCGAGATACGCTATATCTCGCATCGAGATACGGCGTGTAATTTATGGCAACATTTTATCTTAATCAAAACATTAAAAAACAAATACCTAAAGTATTGTATTATAAATAAAATTACTTTCTTTGGAGCGAGAAACTAAAAACATTAACATATAATCATCCAATCACCCTTAAGACCAGAGTGAAGTGCACCCCAAAAGTTAGACAGAAAACTTTTAGGCCACTTCAAATTTATGAGATAGCCTCATATTTGAAAATATAAGGTACATAAATAAAAATAAAAGGGACTTATTCTCAATTATAATTGATGTTTTTTGGAATATGTTAAAGATAGATTTATCTATGCTTTCTAATCTAAAAAATTCCTTTAATTTTTAATTAACCATTTCTTAATCTTAAGTATATGTATGATATTCAAAATATCGTATTTTTGTATATATGAATTTAATATGTTTACTATCATGGAAATTATACTTATCTCACTTGCAGCTTTCTTAACTGCAATTTTGACTTTCTTCTCAGGCTTTGGCTTAGGAACAATCCTAATGCCTGTTTTTGCTATTTTCTTTCCAATAGATATTGCGATTGCTCTGACAGGTGTTGTACATTTTGCAAATAATCTTTTTAAGGTTGCTTTGGTTGGGAAGAAAACTGACAAGAAAGTTCTTCTTAGGTTTGGAGTCCCTGCAATTATTGCTTCTTTTGTGGGTGCATGGTTGCTTATGAAAATGACTGTCTTACCTTCACTCTTTACATACAGTTTATTTGAAAAAGAACTTACAGTCACTCCAGTTAATCTAATTATTGCTATTCTTTTAGTTGTGTTTGCTTTTTTGGAGATTATACCATCTTTTCAAAAGGTGCAATTTGTGAAAGATAAACTTGTATTGGGAGGAGTTTTGAGTGGATTCTTTGGAGGTTTGACTGGAATACAAGGAGCAATTAGAAGTGCATTTTTAATTAAAAGTGGACTTTCAAAAGAGGCTTATATTGCAACTGGAGTTATGATTGCATGCTTTATCGACTTCACTCGTTTGAGTGTATATATAACTCGCTTTTCGGCTTCAAGTCTGAATGAAAACCTTGTTTTAGTTATAAGCGCAACACTTTCAGCGATTGTTGGAGCATATATTGGAATGAAGCTTTTAAAGAAAGTAACCTTTAGAAGCATTCAAATTTTGGTTGCAATTATGCTAATTGCAATTTCAATAGCCCTTGCAATGGGTTTGATTTAGGAGTTAAACTCTTGGTTTAGGAATTCTTGCAAACGTGCAGGGGTTATGCCTTCTTGTAGGTTTCCTGCTTTGACAATGGAGATATTACCTGTTTGTTCGCTAACAATTATTGCAATTGCGTCAGTTTGTTCTGTTATTCCAATTGCTGAACGATGTCTTAATCCTAAATGAGGAGGAATGCTATAATCGGAACTTACTGGCAAAATGCAACGAGCTGCTTTAATCATATTATCTTTAATTATCATTGCTCCATCATGTAAAGGAGTGTTTTTGAAGAATATTGTTTCAATCAATTGAGTGTTGATTGAGCATTCCAAAACTTCTCCTGTTTTGATAATTGTATCCAAATCGTTGTGTTTTGCAATAACAATTAAAGCTCCAGTTTTGGATTGAGCAAGATGTTGATAGGCTTGTACAATGGCAGTTGAATTAAAATTGTTCTCATTATCTTTGTTGATTCTCCAAAAGAAGAATTTTTTATTGCCTCTTTCCATGCTCTTTGAACCAATTAGAGCAAAGAATCTTCTTATCTCTGGTTGAAAAATAATAATAATACCAATTGCACCTACACTAATAAATTGACCAATTATTTTTGTGAGGATTTCCATCTTAAATATGGATACAATAATCCAAAGTATATATATTCCAATAAATGTAAATACAATTCCAAGAGCGTTTGTGCCTCTGAGAAGTTTGTAAATGAAATAAATTAGAATACAAGAAAAGAATAAATCAAGAAGATCTATAATTTTAAATGGAAATGTCTGTGCAATTAATTCAATCATTTTTTAGTCTTATTTGTTGTTTTCAATCAATTCAAAAAGTTTAACACATTCTTTAGCTTCTCTAACGTCGTGAACTCTCAAAATGTTGCTTTTAGTTATTAGTGCAAATGCATGCAGAAATGTTGTTCCATTAAGTGCTTGTTGAGGAGTTATGGCAAGAGGTTTGTGAATCATTGTTTTCCTTGATATTCCTGTCAGGATTGGAAGTCCAAAAGTTTTGAAATCTTCAATATGATTTAACAGAAAATAGTTTTGCTCAACTGTTTTACCAAAGCCAAAACCCAAATCAAGAATTATATCTACAACTCCCAAGTTTCTTAACTCTTCAATTTTTTCTGCAAAATACTTAGATATATCCAGGAAAATATTATCATAATGAGTTCTTTCTTGCATTTTATCTGGAGTTGAAGGGGTGTGAGTTAAAACATAAGGTGCTTTAATTTCTCCCATGACTTTGAAAAGCTGGTCGTCAAATTGTCCAGCAGAAATATCATTAATTATATTTGCTCCCTCATTAATGGTTTCTTTGGCAACATCAGCCCACACTGTGTCAATAGAGATTATTATATCTGGGAATTGTTTTCTTATTTTTTTAATAACTGGAATTAACTGTTTCAGTTCTTCTTCCTTTGAAACCAAATTTGCACCAGGACGAGTTGAACAAGCTCCAATATCAATTATGTCGGCTCCATCATCAATCATTTCTTTAGCGTGATTGACTGCTTTTTCAACATTATTTATATATTTACCTCCATCAAAGAATGAATCATTAGTTAGGTTTAATATTCCCATAATGAGAGGTTTTTGCAATGAAATTAATTTTCCTTGCAAATTTATTGTTCCACTATAAGATAATTTTGTAATTTTATCGTTCAATTTTAGAGTTTTTTTGCTGTTTATTTTGCAAAATTACACATTTTATTTGGAGAAAAATTAATTTAATAACGACATTAATATTTTTATGAATACCTCACAAGAATACGACCAAGTGATAAAGCAATGTAGAGATTTGTTTGCTGCAAAGTTAAAGGATTATGGTGCATCGTGGAGAATATTTCGTTTGCCTTCTGTAACTGACCAAATATTTATTAAGGCTAATCGCATACGTCAGTTTCAAGAATCAGGAGTGATGAAGATTGATGAAGGAATTTTGGATGAGTTTATTGGAATAATAAATTATTCAATAATAGCACTTATTCAATTGGAACTTGGGGTGGCAAAGGATGATAAAGATAAACTTGAACTTGAAAAAGCATTAGAACTTTATGATAAGTATTCTCAAAATGCTAAATCTCTAATGGAAAACAAAAATCACGACTATTCAGAAGCATGGCGTTCAATGAGAGTGAGTTCAATTGTTGATTTAATTCTTGTGAAAATTATGCGATTAAAAAATATTGAAGATAATTATGGGAAGGTTGTTGTTTCGGAAGGAGAGGATGCTAACTACTATGATATTATCAACTATGGAGTTTTTGCAAGCATAAAAATTCAATAATATAAATAAATAGGATTATGAAGTATTTAGGAAGATTATTTAGAATTATTGTCGGATTAGTATTTGTCTTTTCTGGCTTTGTTAAATCGGTTGACCCTTATGGAACTGCCTATAAGATTACTGAATATATAGGTGTATTTGGTTTAGGTGGGCTTATTCAAGCTATTCCTTGGCTTCCAATTGTAATTTCTGTAACTCTATGCAGTTTGGAATTTGTTGTTGGGCTAATGCTGATTTCTGGTTATTTTAAAAAACCAATCAATTGGCTGGTTGCTTTAATGATGTTTTTCTTTACAGTTCTTACATTTATTGATGCACTAACCAACAAGGTAACTGACTGCGGATGTTTTGGAGATGCAGTAAAGCTTACAAATTGGCAAACATTTTGGAAGAATATCATTCTTGATGTTTTACTTGTCCTTTCATTTATGTGGGATAAACTAAAATATTCTTCAAAAGCAAATAGAACCTATGGTCGATTTTACCTTATTCTTGTAGGCTTTTTGGTCTTGACTTTTACAATATTCAATGCAGTTTATGAACCAATGATTGACTTCCGCCCTTGGAAAGAAGGAAACAGAATGGTGCCAATGCCAGAAGATCAAAAACCTCCAATTAGTTATGCTACATATAGAAATAACTCAACAAATAAGGAAAAAGAATTTGGTATGGAAGAACTTATGCAAGCCTATAAAGACGATCCTGATTTTGCAACTAACTGGACATTCTTAAATAGTAGAGTGATTAATCCAAATGTAATTGCTGCTGATGGTTTTTCTATGGTTGGATTTGTTGAACAAAAAGATATTGCTTTTGAATTTTTGACATATCAAGGTGTTAGTTTTATAGTAACAATTGTTGATTTGGACGTTCCTTCACATAAAACTATGCGAAAAGTATCAAACTTTTTAAGAAGAGCTGCTGAGAAAGGATGCCAGACAGCAATCATTACAGCATCACCAATTGCTAAATGGGCTGAGTTTACCAATAAACATGATATTAAGGATATTATAATTTACTCAACTGATGATAAAGCTATAATGACTATTATGCGATCAAATCCAGGAATTGTTATGATTAAGAATGGACAAGTTGTTAAAAAATATTCTTGGAGATTATTGCCTCCAGTTGAAAATATTAATATTGATAATCAATAAGCTTCTAAAGAAATTAAAGAAAAGAACATGCTTAATTTTATTCTTAAGAGAATCGGCTATGGTTTATTGGTGCTCTTTGGAGTTATTACCTTAGTGTTCTTTCTTTTTAATATATTGCCAGGTGATTCAGCTCGAATGATGCTTGGTCAAAGAGCAGATGAGAAAAGTGTTGAAATAATTAAAAAAGATCTTGGTTTAGATAAGCCTCTTTATATTCAATATTTATGCTATCTTAATGATCTTTCTCCTATTTCCTTCCACTCTTTAAACCCTGAAAGTGCAGTATATTTAGATAAAGATAAATACAGCTTTTCTACAATTGTTAAAACACAAAATAATTCTCTTGTAATAAAGAAACCTTATCTAAGACGTTCTTATCAAAGTAAAAGACAGGTTTCGGAAATTCTTTCAGAAGCTTTTCCAAACACTATTATTCTTGCAGTGGTAAGTATGAGCTTTGCTCTAATTGTAGGCGTTTTGTTGGGAAGTCTTTCTGCAATTTTCAATGGAAGCTGGTTTGATAAAATAAATCTTTCTGTTATTGTTCTTGGGATGAGCTTGCCTTCATTCTTTGCTGCAATTATTTTTGCTTGGTTATTTGCATTTATACTTGCTCCCTACACTGGACTTTCAATGTTCGGTTCTCTTTATGCAGTGGATGATTTAGGACAAGGACAATATTTGGATCTTAAAAATTTAATACTTCCTGCCTTTACGCTTGGTATAAGACCTTTGGCTGTAATTTCTGAACTTACCAAAAGCTCTCTTTTAGATACTCTTTCTCAAGATTACATAAGAACTGCAAGAGCAAAAGGATTGGGTAAATATAAGGTAATTAAAAATCATGCTCTTAAAAATTCAATGAATCCAGTAATTACTTCGGTTTCTGGTTGGTTTGCTTCTCTAATGGCTGGTGCTGTTTTTGTTGAATACATATTTGACTGGAAAGGAGTAGGGGTTGTAATTGTGGATGGATTGGAGAAATATGATTTTCCTGTTGTTATGGGAGCTTTACTTGTTATTTGTGTGCTTCTGGTTATTATAAACATCGTTGTTGATATACTTTATGGTGTTTTAGATCCTCGAGTTAGAGTGATGGGATAGTTTAACTTTAAGATAAAGTTTCATTATCCTTTTATACAGAAAAATAAATGCCGTTTAAATAAAAATATAAGGCAGATATTTTAAAAAAGTCGGTGATTAATTTCTTTTAACCTTCGTTTATTTTTAGACTATTCAATGGAATTGTTCAAAAGAACAATTTTCATTCAATTCCGTCTATCTTTAATAAAAAGCGTATATTTGCATTAAATTACTTTTTAACTAATTATTAAATCAAAAATTTTATGAGAAAGAATATTGTTGCAGGTAACTGGAAAATGAATCTTGGCTTTGATGAAGCAGAAGATTTGATTGATAAAATTAATGAAGAGTTGGAGAAATTTGATGCCAAACCAACTATTATATTATGTCCTCCATATCCTTATTTGGAACTTACTTCCGATATGGCAGAAGAAGGATTGTTTTCATGTGGAGCTCAAAATGTTGCTCAATGGAATAATGGTGCATATACAGGAGAAATATCAGCTCAAATGCTTGATACAATTGGAGTAGAATATTGCATTGTGGGACATAGTGAAAGAAGAAAGTATTTTAACGAAACTTCAGAAGAAATTGCTCAAAAGGTTGATAGATTAATGGAAAATGATATCTTCCCAATATTTTGTTGTGGAGAAGCATTGGAACAAAGAGAAGCTGGAAAGCATTTTGAAGTTGTAGAAAACCAAATAAAAGAAAGTTTATTCCATCTTTCAGAAGAACAAATTCTTGATGTTATTATTGCTTATGAACCTGTTTGGGCAATAGGTACTGGAAAAACAGCAACAAGCCAGCAAGCTCAAGAAATGCATGCACACATCCGCTCTCTATTGGAAAAGAAATATTCTAAAGAAGTAGCTGAAGAAATTTCAATTCTTTATGGAGGAAGCTGCAATAGCAAGAATGCAAAAGAATTATTTGCAAATAAAGATGTTGATGGAGGTTTGATTGGTGGAGCTTCTTTGAAAAAAGATGATTTTATTGCCATCGTTAAATCTTTCTAAGACAAAAATATTTTAATTATTTGATGAATTATATTGAATTAGAACTTAGTTTGAGTTCTGTGGACATTTATTCCGATATCTTGCAGAGTGATTTATGCGATATTGGATTTGAAAGCTTCTTAGATAAGAAAGATGGTTTCTTTGCTTATTGTCAAAAAGACATATTTAATCAAGAGGATTTGGATTTTCTATTAAATGCTTTTAGAGAAAATAATCCATCTGTAAATGTATCTTACGACATCAAGGAAATTGAGCAGCAGGATTGGAATATGGAATGGGAGAAATCTTATGAGGCAGTATTGGTTGATGATTTTTGCTATATAAGAGCAAGCTTTCATCCTCCAATTAAAAATGTTGAATTTAATATTGAGATTTCTCCCAAAATGTCCTTTGGGACAGCTCATCACCCAACAACATATCAAATTATTCAACTCTTAAGGGATGAACCTTTGGAAGGAAAAGATGTAATGGATATGGGAACAGGCACTGGAGTTTTAGCTATACTTTGCAAATTGAAAGGAGCTAAGAGTGTTGATGCTTGGGATAATGATGAGTGGGCATATGAAAATGCAAAGGAAAATGTAATGAAAAATAATGTTGAAGTAGATGTTAAACTTGGAGACGCAAGTGGATTGTCAAAGAGTTATGATTTGTTTATTGCCAACATTAACCGAAATATACTTTTACAAGATATGGCCACATATTCAAAACATTTGAGAACAGGAGGAACTTTGCTTTTGAGTGGTTTCTATGATAATGATGTAGAAATATTGGAAAAGTGCGCAAATGAAAATAATTTGCATTTAGTTACACATATCTCAAAAGAAAATTGGGCTGCATTACGTTTTATTAAGAAACAATAAATCCATAATGAAAAAAAGAATAGTTCTAATACTTGTAATATTTTTTATGAGCCTTAGCTCATTTGGTCAAAGATTCAAAGCATTCAGTGAAAATCCAGATACTTATGTAGCAGAGTTGACAGAGTTTTATTTGTCTGATGCAAATATGAAAAAGGATAAGCAAAAAGAATATGAGGCTCTTATTCTTCAATATGCAGATGTTTTTAATGCTATGCCTGTTCAGCAAAAAAAGGATGTAATGAAACTTTCCAATCTTATGTTAAAGAAGAGAGTTCGTCCTTTGCCTGGATTTTATGATTTTATTGAAACACAAATTGCTTTTAAGACCACCAATCAATCTAATGAAAGTTTTAATCAATGGTTTAAGGGACTTAACTGGACAATTGAATCTTCCACCTTGGGAGGATTTAATAATGCAGTTAATTCTTCTTTGAATTTGGTTAAATATAACACGCTCTATTCAACAAAAATTGTTGATTGGAAGGTTAAACATAATGGATACAATATTAGAATAGATACTATTAGAGGACCTTATGTTGATTTCACTTCAGATATTGATTTAACTTATTCTTCACAAAACGATTTAAATACTATTTTCTCAACTAAAGGGAAGTTCTATATTGTTGAACAAAGTTTTGAAGGCTTTGGAGGAAAAGTTGATTGGTCAAGAGCAGGACTTCCAAAAGATCAAGTTTACGCTGAGCTTTCTAAATATAATGTTTCGCTAAAAAGAGCAGCCATTATTGCCGATTCCGTTCTTTTTACAAATAAAGAATACTTCCAACATAAACTTTCAGGAACTTTGGAAGACCAATGTTCAGATAAGGTTGGAGAAGTGACCTATCCTCGTTTTTTTTCATATAAAAGAGAAGAAATAATAAAGAATGTTTTCCCAGATGTAGATTATGTTGGAGGTTTCACTCAACAAGGAGGAAAGTTTTTGGGCTATGGAACAGCTGTTGAACCAGCAGAATTGGTAATTAAAAAAGAAGGTAAACTTTTCTGCAAGGCAAAAGCCATTTTACACCCTTTTAGTCAAGAGGGAATTGCCTCACCTGACTGCCAAATAACTTTTTATATAAATCAAGATTCGGTTTATCATCCTGGATTATTGTTCAGGTACGATAAAAGTCAAAAAGAAATTGCTTGTATTAATAATAAAGAAGGAATTTCAGCAAGCCCTTGGGTAGATTCTTATCATGCAATAGATATTTACACAGAAGCAGTTTATGCAAAATTAGATGGACATACTTTAGAATTTACTTCAATTAAAGCCCCTTCAAACACAGTTTCTTTTGCCTCCTTTGAGTCAAATAATTATTATACTGAAGCAAAATGGGATAAGATAAAAGGTATTGATGAAGTAAGTCCTATATATAGAGTTAAGGGATTTGTTGATAAATACAAGAAAAAGAATATTCCAGTAAAAGAATTTGCTCGTTATATAGGCTTAGATGAAACACAAGCAGAAGTTATGCTTATGCGTTTAGCAATAAATGGTTTTATTAATTATGAGTCATATCGTAAAACTGCCATTGTTAAGGAAAAAATATTTGACTATATTAAGGCCAATACTAAAAAGCAAGATTATGACAATCTTCGTTTTGTATCTTCTACAAAAAATTCTGCAAATGCTGTTTTGAACATATTTGATATGGATTTAAGACTTTATGGAATTGAAACATTTTCTTTGTCTGATACTCATTTTGTTAATATTGCTCCAAACAAAGGAGAAATAGTAATGAAAAAGAATAGGAGTTTTGAGTTCAATGGGAAAATTTCTGCAGGAAGATTTAATATGGGAGGAGAGAAATGTTATTTCGATTATGAGAGATTTGCTCTTAATCTTCCAAAGATTGATTCAATGGCTTTCTTTGTTCCATTATTTGAAGATACAAATAAGATCATAAAAATTCAAACTCCACTTCAAAACTTGGTATGCGAACTTTTGATAGACGATCCAAAAAATAAAAGTAGTATTAAAAGAGTACCTGGCTATCCAATGTTATCATCTTTAGAAGAATCATTTGTTTATTATGATCAACCTAAAATCCAAAGTGGTGTTTATTTAAGAGAAAAGTTCTTCTATAAATTAGACCCATTTAAGATTAGAGACCTAATGACTTTCAGAACAGATAGCATTAGATTTACTGGAGTTTTGAAATCTGCTGGAATATTCCCAGATATAAAAGAACCTTTAAAGGTTATGAAAGACTATTCTCTTGGCTTGATTATTGAAACTCCTTCCACAGGTATGATTGCTTATGGAGGAAAAGGTAAGTTTTACAATAGAATAGATTTAAGCTTGCAAGGACTTTTAGGAGCTGGTTATTTGGAATATATAGCCTCTCGTTCTGATTCAAGAATGTTTGTTTTCCTTCCTGATTCAATGAATTCTATAACTGATAAGTTTATATGTACAAATAAATCTCAAGTAGAGTTTCCAGAAGTTAGTGTCGGTAAAACATCTGAGCATTGGTATCCATATCAAGACTATATGTTGGTTACTCAACAAGCAGAACCTTTCTATATGTTTTCAGGAGAAGCTTTCCATTCAGGAAGTTTAGTTGTTAGACCAAGTGGATTAACAGGAAATGGCAGCAATAAAGCAGGAGAAATGATTGTTGAATCTGATAATTTTAAATTTAAGAACATAACATATAGCGCAGATACTTCTAATTTTACTTTAAATTCTCTTACAGGAAATGATATAGCTTTTAAAGCTAAAGAGGTTAAGGCTTTTGTTGATTTTAAAACGAAAAAGGGAGAATTTACTTCAATGCAGGGAGTTAAACCATGCGATTTAACTTATTTGCAATATGTATGCGAAGTAGATAAATTTGATTGGTTAATGGATACAAAAGAATTAGCTTTATTAAATTCAAATAGTGTTAAGTCAGGCGATTTTCCTACAAAAGACATAAAGAGTTTAGTTGAATTAGAACAACCAGGAGCTAAATTTACAGCAACTAATCCACTGCAAAAAAATCTAACCTTCAATTCAGTACGTCCAACTCTTAGCCTTAAAACAAATAAACTAACTGCTGATGAGGTCTTTTTAGTAAGAAGTGCTGATGCAGCCATACGTCCAAGTGATGCGACATTAATAATTCGTCCAGGGGCACAAATGGATACAATTGATGAAGCAACAATTTTGGTTAATACTCAAACAAAGATTCACCAATTCTATAATTCAAGAGTACATATTTACTCCTCTGCTTTATATTCTGCTAATGGATACATAGATTATATTGATGAAAACAACAAAAAGCATCCTATCTTTATGTCAAAGATAAATCCTGATCCAACAGAATCAAGAGCTTTAGGAAATATAAGTAAAGAAAATGCAATTTCTCTAAGTCCAGCATTTCTATTCTTTGGAAATGTTCAAGTAGATGCAAGTGATACAAACTTCCTATTTGATGGAGGACTTCAACTTTCTCATAATTGTAATAATAATCTTGCTTGGATTAAATTCAAATCAAGAGTTGATGCTAATGAAATTTATATTCCAATATCAGAAGCTCCTATTTCTGTAGATGGTCAAAGAATAACAGCTTCAATGCAATTTAACCCTAAGAATATGGAACCTCGTTCTGCATTCCTTACAACAGATGTTGAGGGAGATAATACATTTATGACAGCTAAAGGATTTTTGACTTATGATAAAGCTTCAAATGAATATAGAATAGCTTCAATTGAAAAACTTGAAGATATGAAAGAAGCCTTAGATGATTACCTTGTATTGAATAAAACAAGTTGTGATGCAAAAGGACAGGGAATGATTGGTCTGGGAATGAAAAAAGATGGTGTTGTATCTATGAATAACTATGGTGAGATAAAGATTAATAATAATAGCTCAAGTGCTGATTTGAATATGAGTCTTGCTATTCGTTTTCCTTTCAATCAACAAGCATTAGATTTTATGGGAGTTGAACTATATGAAGATATGAATTTAACTCCAATTGAATTGGAAGCATCTAAATATCAAGAACAGTTGGTTGCACTCTTTGGTCAAGATAAAGGTCAAGAATTATTTGAAGACTTATTGATTACTGGAGAATGGAAAACCATTCCAAAAGATATGGATTATACTCTGTATTTTTCAAATGTTAAGATGCAATGGGATCCAATTCTTAATTCTTATGTTTCTTATGGTGATGTTGAGTTAAGTATGGTTGGTAAATATCAAGTAAATAAGAATATTAGAGCCAAGATACAACTATTGAAAACAGCTCTTGCAAATGAAATTAGAATTTATATTGAAGCTAATCCAGATCATTGGTATTTCTTCTCCTATAATGGTGCAGCAATGAGTGCCATGTCTTCAAATGAAATATTCAACGACTACATTAAGGCTGCTCCTTCAAAAGAAAGAGAATTTAAGGGTAAGGATGGAAAGATTTATACTTATCGTTTGGCAACTCCTAATGAAAAAAGAGATTTCATTAGAAAAGTAGAAAAAATTGAAACTTTCGAAGAAAAAGAAGGAAAACAAGATAATAACGAATAATAAACTTTAAATACAATGACACTAATACATTATATAATGCTATCCTTAGGTTGTGTGGTAGCATATCTTGTAGGCTCAATTCCTTCTGCAGTATGGATAGGGAAATCTTTCTATGGAGTTGATGTAAGGGAGAAAGGAAGTAAGAACGCTGGAGCAACAAATACAATTAGAGTACTTGGATTATTACCAGGTTTATTTGTTCTTTTGAATGATGCCCTTAAAGGATGGTTTGCAGTATATCTTGGTAACTTCTTTGGACGTTTCTATACAGAGATTTGGGGTATGGTCTCTGGAGCGGAATACTTAACCTACTATAAATTAGGGTTAGGAGTTATTGCTGTTATAGGTCATGCACTTCCAATTTATGTTGGGTTTAAAGGAGGAAAAGGAGTTGCAACAATGCTTGGAGTTGTTATAGGTATTTTTGAACACCTTCTACCATTAATTCTTCTTATCTTTATCTTTACATTTATTCTCTATAAATATATTTCATTAGCTTCCATTGTAACATCAATAGCATTCCCAATTCTATATGTTACTTGTGGACATTGGCTCAATTATCAGGTATATGTACCATTAATAGTCTTCACGAGTTTAGTTGCAATCTTCATACCCTACACTCATAGAAAGAATATTAAAAGACTACTCAAAAAAGAAGAGCCGAAATTCAAATTCAAGAAGACTGTTGACGAATGAATAGAAACAATCAATAAACTAATTAATAATTAAAAAAATGAAAAAAACAATTTTGCTTATGCTAAGTGCAGCATTAGTTTTTGGAAGTTGTTCAAAGCAAGACAAAGACATTGCTAACAACCCCTTAGTTAAAGAATGGAAAACTCCTTTTGGAACTACTCCATTTGAAGAAATTAAACCAACAGATTATCTTCCTGCTTTCAAACATGCAATGAAGATACACAAGGAAGAAGTTAAGGCTATAATTGATAATAAAGAAACGCCTAATTTCCAAAACACTATTGCCGCTTTCGACTTTAGTGGAGAATTATTGTATAAGGTTACTGGAGTATTCTTTAATATGACAGCAGCCAACACTAACGAAGAAATGCAAAAGCTTGAAGTTGAAATTGCGCCTATGTTAGCAAAACATACTGATGAAATCAATATGGACGCTAAGCTTTTTGAAAAGGTTAAGAAGGTATGGGACAATAAAGACAAAGAAAATCTTAATCAAGAACAAAAGATGTTGCTTGAAAAGATTTATAAGAGATTTGTTCGTTCAGGAGCTTTGCTTTCAAAAGACAAGCAAGAAGAACTAAAGAAAGTAAATGGAGAAATAAAAACCTATGAATCTAAATTCTCTGCCAATACTCTAAAAGAAACAAAAAGCTACGAACTAATTATTGATAAAAAAGAAGACCTTAAAGGACTTCCTCAGTGGTTAGTTGACCAAGCAGCTTCAACAGCAAAAGAAAAAGGGAAAGCTGGTAAATGGATATTTACTTTAGATAGTCCTTCAGTATTTCCTTTCTTACAATTCTCTGAAAAAAGAGAATTAAGAGAAAAGATATTCAAAGCTAAGAATAATAGAGGAAACAATGGAAACGAAAGTGACAACAAAGAAGTAATAAAGAAATTAGCACTTCTTAGAGCTCAAAAGGCAGAACTTTTAGGATATAAAACTTTTGCTGACTATGTTTTGGCAGAAAGAATGCAAAAAACACCTGAGCAAGTATATACTCTTTTGGAAGGTTTATTACAATACTCAATTCCTGCAGCTAAAAAAGATGTAGCAGAACTTCAAAAACTTTTAGTTAAAGATTATCCAGGAGCAACACTTGAAGCTTGGGATTGGTCTTACTATTCTGATAAATTGAAGAAACAAAAGTTTAATTTTGATGCAGAAGAAACTCGTCCTTACTTTGAAATCAACAATGTTCGCCAAGGATGTTTTGATGTAGTAACCAAACTATATGGTCTAACCTTTACTGAAAGAAAAGATATCCCAGTTTATGATAAAGATGTTCAAGTTTTTGAATGTAAGAATGAAAAGAACGAACACGTTGGAATACTTTATTGGGATCCATACACAAGAGCTTCAAAAGTTGGAGGAGCTTGGTGCAATAGCTATAGAGAACAATATGTTAAGGATGGTAAAAAAGTAACTCCAATAATCACAGTATGTTTCAACTATGCAAAATCTCCTTCAGGAAGAACAACTCTAACAGCAGAAGAAGCATCTACAGTATTTCACGAAATGGGACATGCCATTCACGGACTTCTTTCCAATTGTACATACATTTCAACAAGTGGGACATCAGTTCCAAGAGACTTTGTTGAACTACCATCTCAAATATTTGAACATTGGTGCTCTAAGCCAGAAGTTTTGAAGATGTTTGCTAAAAATGAAAAGGGCGAAGTAATTCCTGATGCTTTACTTAAGAAGATTAATTCAGTAGGAACATTTGATGTTGCTTATGGAATGACAGAACGCTATGCAGCAGCTTATTTAGATATGGAATATCACGTTTTAAGCTCTAAAGATAAAATTAATGACGTAATTGCTTTTGAGAAAAAAGCTATGGATAAAATTGGTTTAATCTCTCAAATCCCTCCGCGCTATCGTTCAACTTATTTCTCACATGTGTTTAGTGGAGAATATGCTGTTGGATACTATTCTTATGTTTGGTCAGAAGTTTTGGATGCAGATGCATTTAATGCTTTCTTAGAAGCAGGAGATATTTTTGATAAAACAACTGCCGATAAATTTAAAAACGAAATACTTTCAAAAGGAAGTACCGATGAAGCAATGAATATGTATGTTCGTTTTAGAGGGAAACAACCTTCAATTGATGCAGTTTTGAAAAACAACGGAATGAAGAAATAGAGTTTATTTATTTCAATCATCAGGGTTGAAAAACAAGGGAAGAAAAGCTTAAAAACATTCTTCCCTTTTTTATTGCTTAAAAATCTATTATTAGTTTCTTATTGCTTTACGTATGTATGTGATAATTTAAGCGTATAACATTTTCCATCATGTGGGATACTTACATTTTTAACTCCAAATCTGATATATGTTCTAATATTCCTTTATACTTGTATTAAAGTGTTTTTCTTTTAATACAAAATTTGTATCTTCAATTTTATACCCTCTGTGATTAACTGATACAGATTCGAAACATACATTTCTATCAAAACTGTGCTTATAATAACTTAAAGAATCCTTTCTTAAATGACTTTCATCGTAAAATAACTTACCAATACTATCACTATCATAGATTACAACTTTACGACCATTACTCAAATAAAAATGACCTTTAATTTTTTCTCCATCTTTTGTATTGTCTAAATTTTCAATATCTTCTTGAAAAAATGGAATCTCTGCAGTAGTACAAATAGATAATCTTTTTTTATCATCCAGTCTGTGAAATGCTATATAAATAAACATATTTGAATCTTTAATACAATGTTCATTTATTAACTGGGAAGGAATATCTTTTTCAATATCTTCAATAATATTAAGAAGCTGAATAGACTTAATTGGCTTATGCTGCTCAATATAACTATTCTTTGTACACGAACATAAAATTAAAACTATAATAATCAAATATTTTTTCATGCTGTTATAATATTTTTTTGTTGTGTGAGATTTAAAATCACGCACTTCTTTATTATTAAGATTTTTAATCTGATATTTATTCAGTATTAACTTTTTATTTGTTTTCAAAGTCCAAAGGTAGGGAAATGTTTTTATATATTGTTGATTCTTTTCTTGTTTTATTTCTTAAATGGGATATGTTTTTCTACAAACCTTTTTTCTCTTTTAGTAATCTTATTAATTGTTAAAGAGTTAAAGGAGTTTAAAGAGCTTAATGTCATTAAAGACTTTAAAGTCCTTAGAGTCCTTTGCGAAAAGTAAAATTTTGTTTCTGTAAGAGTGCGGGAGTCGGAAATCCCGCACGACGGTAGAATGAAAAAATAAACCTTGATATCAGTAAATTTATATAGGGAATAATTCTTCGTAATCGGCGAATAAATTTGCTAAGTCCTTATAAAAAACTTTTTAAACGAAGAGTTTTTACCCCAAAGATGCACGTCTTTCATACCAAAAGATGTGCATCTTTCACTATAAAAGATGTGCATCTTTTTTTTAAATATATTTTGGAGATTGGAGTTTGATTTCCAGAAATTGGGTTTAGGATAAATAGTCCTAAATAAACCTAATGAATGGTTTACTTTTGCAAATATACGAAATTATTTTGAATATAGTGTCGTTTTTTTATTAATTATCTTACTAAATATTTAAGGTAAAAGATAGAGTTCATTTTTATGGGGAAATTCTCCTGCTTTTACTTCTTAGCTTTTAGTTTTTACTTAAGATAAATATTGTATTTTTGCATTAGATAAAAAAATTATTATGTCAGATAAAGCTAATCTTGTTGTTTATAAGGCTTCTGCTGGAAGTGGTAAAACCTTTAATTTGGTTTTGGAATATGTTAGTTTGCTAATTAAGGATACTAAGTCTTATGGTAATATTCTTGCCGTTACTTTCACCAATAAGGCTACTGCAGAAATGAAACTCAGGATTTTAAAAGAGCTTTATGGTATAAAGATTGGCGAGAAAACAGATTTCTTTGAAGCTTTATGTAATAGGAATTCATCAATGAACCCTCAAACTATTCAACTTAGGGCATCGGAGGCTTTGGAGAATATCCTCCATGATTATTCTAATTTCAATATTCAAACCATTGACTCCTTCTTACAAAAGGTTATGCGTAATTTGGCAAAGGAGCTTGGGATTGGTTCTAATTATAATTTGATAATTGACGACTCGGATATTATTAAAGAAACAATTGAAAGGGTTATTTCTTCCACCGATAAGGATAAGGCTTTGTATGACTGGTATATGGATATGATTGATTCGAGGGTTGAGGAGGGAAAAAGGGTTAATGTTGAAAAGGAATTGATTGATTTTAGCAGGAATTTGGATAAGGAGGTTTTTAAGCGTTTTGAATCTGAAATTAAGACTTTGGATAAGGAGGTTTTAAATCAATTTAAGCAAAAAGGGAATGGGAAATTGATTGAGATTAAGAAGAGTTTGATTGCTTATGGGGATAGATTTGCTAAGATTTTTGAAGAAAATGGGCTTATAGTTGATAATTTTGCAGGAAAGAGCAGGGGAATTGCTAATGCTCTTTTGGGAATAAGGAAGGAAAATTTTGATTTTAGAGATAAGACTTATTACCAAAAAGCAATTGATGGAATAGATGGATGGTTTAGTGATTCTGTTAATCGTTCAAGTAAGGCAGATTTAGTTAATAATACTCTAATTCCTCTTCTTAATGAGTATTTTGAATATTTTGATACCTGCAATCAAGAGTTAAGAACATGGCAAGCAGTTCTTCCTTTTATTGATAATATAGGTCTTTTGAAGAATATTGCTAATCATAGGGATGATATTTTGAAGGAAGAGAATAAGTTCTTGCTATCCAATACTTCTAAATTGTTATCGGACATAATTCGTTTGGATAATAATTCAGATATATCTTTTATCTATGAAAAGATAGGCTCAAAGATTAAATATATAATGATTGATGAGTTTCAAGATACATCTCTTTTGAACTGGAAAACACTTTCTCCTTTGGTTTTGGAGAGTTTGGATAGGGGACAAAGGAATGTTATTGTTGGAGATGTGAAGCAATCAATTTATCGTTGGAGAAATGGAGACTGGAGAATATTAAACAATATTGATAAAGGAATAACTTATGAGGAATCATCATCCAATCCAAGAATTCCCAATATTGAAACATTAAAAACAAATTATAGAACAGATAAAAACATTGTTGAGTTTAATAATAACTTATTTACTAAAGGCGTAAACCTTTTATGTGAAAATATTGATGAACTTGACCCAGAAAGAATTAATCAAATTAAAGGTGTCTTTTCAGATGCCTTCCAAGAAACAAAACCAAATTCACCACAATCAGGGAATATAAGAGTGGAATTATTGGTTGGCAAAAGTGGAAGTTTTGAAGAAAGAATATCAAATACACTAAAGCAAGAGATAGATTATCATTTAGAAAAAGGATACTCTCCAAAAGATATTGCTATTCTTTTAAGAACAAATAATCAAGTAAGCATTGTGGCAGATTATCTATCTGGGCAAAACTATAGTATTGTTTCTGATATGGCGTTTAGTTATATGTATTCACAGAGCATAAGACTAATTATTGACGCTTTGAAATATGTAAACAATAAAGAGAATACTGTATCATTGTTTAACTTGAAAAGATACATATATAAAGATGATAAAGCACTTCAAGATATAAACCAATCTCTAAAAATACCTCAAGAATTAGAATGGATAACTAAAAAAGAAATTCTAAGAAAACCACTTTTCGATTTAACAGTATATATAATTAAACAACTACAATTAGACAAAGATGCAAATGAACTTTCCTTTATAACATCTTTTTTAGACCAAGTGCAAGAATACACTAAAAACAACTCATCCAACCTTAGTGCATTTCTATCTTATTGGGAAGAAGAATTGCAGACAAAGAAAATAATAATAAATGATGACTATGAAGGAATAAGACTATTGTCAATTCACAAATCCAAAGGATTGGAGTTTCCAGTAGTTATTATCCCTTATGCTAATTGGAAATTTAGTTCTGAAGCAGAGCTATGGTTAAAAGAAAATAAATTAGATTCAACCATTCCAACTCTTTTATCTAAGAAAAGCTCTTTAAACAATTCTTTTTATCATCAAGAATATCTTGACGAGCAGCTACAACAATATGTGGATAACCTTAACCTTCTCTATGTTGCACTAACAAGACCAAAACACTCTTTGTCAATAATTGGACAACTTAATCAAAACAAAGACGGAATAGATTTAAAACACATTGATAATATTTCAAAATTCCTCTACATAGCACTTAATAAGCAACTAAAAGAAGAAACCAATCAAGAAGGAGAAATGCAATATAACTATTTTATAGAAACTCAAGAGCAAACAGAAACAACAACTAAACAACTCAACACCTCAACCCCTCAACAAACAAACATCTTCAAAATAACTCCAAACACAATACCAATTCAATCGAGTTTCCTTGACTCTCAAATAAAATACTCTCAAACCAAACAAGCCAAAGAATTTATTTCAGCTCTTAAAGATGATGAAAAGGAAACGACCTCCCCAAGGCAAAAGGGAATTATACTGCATAACCTTCTTTCAAAAATAAATACAAAACAAGATATTGAAAAAACCATTGAAACCTCAGCTCAAAAAGGAGAAATAGTTCAAAACGAAAAAGACTATTATAAGAGCATTGTTGAACAAATGCTTTCCACAGAGCAAGCATCCGTTTGGTTCTCTTTAGAATATAAGATTTTAAATGAAATAGATATTATTGTAAAAGAAGAAGCTCAAATTACAACCAAACGTCCCGATAGACTTATGATAACAAAAGACAATGAAATAATCTTAGTTGATTATAAATTTGCCAAAACAAAGAAGAATATAAATCAATATTCATCTCAAATAAAAAACTACGAGCAATTAATAAAACAAATAGGCTTTAGTGAAATACAATCCTACCTATGGTTTGTAAACTTCAATGAATCTCAAATATCTTCTGAAATTGTTGAAGTAAAAGATTAAACTTAAAAATTAGTTTTATTGTAGTTTAATTTTTTATATTTGCAAAATAAATAGAGAGTATAATGAAAGATAATTTATTTGTTTGTATTTCATTTCTGTTAGTGATAGCCTTTACTGACCTGTACTCTCAGACTTATAATATACCAGCTAATGATTATTTGGAAATTCATTCCGATTCAGGAACAATATATGATGACGGAGGAGCAATAAATAATTATTCATCTCGTGTAAATTCAGTTGTTACTATTTATCCTTCTTCTCAAGGAGGATATGTAAGACTATCAGGTCAATATTTTCTTGAAGAATGGAATAAAAGCAGAGTTTTGTTCTATAGTGGGGATAGTAATTCTTATAATCAAATTTGTTCAATAAGTGATGATGGTTGTATTGATGTTCGCTCAAATTCAGGACCATTAACAATAAAGTTTTTTGCAGATACAGAAACACCTGATTTTGGTTTTGAATTTGATATTTATGTATGTAATGATTTGCCTACAAATATAACTTCTGAAATTATTACTGATACAAATGCAGTTATTAATTGGTCCGAAAATGATACCACTACTATATGGATACTTGAATATAGTGAAGGTTGGTTTAATATAGGCAGTGGAACAAAAATATTTACAGATACTAATGTCGTTAATTTAGATAATCTCAATAAATGTTCAAGATACTACTATTATATTTATTCAATTTGTGATACTGTAGATTTTTTATGTAATAATAAATGTGGTTATGATATTAATACTTTCTTTACAAAAAAAAATTATGATGAATCAATTATTTTAGATATTCAATCTACTTGTAGTGAAATTTTTCTCTGGTGGGAAGAAACGGACACAAATATAACTTGGCTTGTTTCACTTTCTAATGGAGATTATCTATTTTCGCATGAACCATATTGTACTTTTGATAGTCTAAACTCTGGTCAATTTTATGACATTAGAATAATAGATTCTACTCTTTCAAATTATATACTTACTAGATGTGCGTGTAATCCAAGTGTTTATACAAAATGTTGTTGCCCAATTGCAAATAATATAATTCTTTCAGAAGTACAAGCCAATGAAGCTTTGATTACTTGGGATGCAGATACTTCTGCAGTTGGTTGGATTGTTGTTTATAGAGGAAGTAATGATTTTATTTATGATACAATAATTGTTGATACAAATTTTGTGTTATTATCCAACCTTTTACCAGTAAGCCCTTACGAGGTATTGGTTTATTCTTTGTGTGATAGTATGAATACCAATTGTTCAAGAAGTATTAATTTTCTTACATCGCCTTCTTCAATAGATAACTGCTTGTCTTTTACAGATTTTAATTCTTCTAATTTTTTATCAACTTATGGCCCTTATTCAAATCCATATCAATCATATGGCTTGATTAATTTTGGATATTTAGATGCTTCAAGTCGTCATACAATACATTATAATGCTTCAGAAGTTGATATAAGAACGGGAGGGCTTTTGCATACTATACCTCAAGGAGAGGAAGTTTCTGTACGTTTAGGAAATTGGATCTCAGGATCAGAGGCTGAGAGTTGTACTTATTTGTATTATGTAGATACTAATAATTATGATATGTTTATCTTGCAATATGCTATTGTTTTAGAAGATCCAAATCATACCCAGCAACAACAACCTCGTTTTACATTGGAGATTTTAGATAGCAATCATACTTTAGTTAATGATCAATGCGGATATACTAATTTTTATGCAAGTGGAGATTTGGATTGGAATTCTGTAAGTGGCACAAATATTATTTGGAAAGATTGGACTTCTTTAGGTATTGATATTTCAAAATATCATAATCAAAATATATATATTAGATTTACAACATACGATTGTGATGAAGGAGGACATTTTGGATATGCTTATTACAATATTAAATGCGGAAATAAATATTTAAATAAAAGCTCTTGCGGTCAAGTAGATTCTTTATTATTTGAAGCTCCTTTTGGCTTTGATTTTTTTTGGTATAATGCAAATGAGCCTAATGATACAATCTCAATTGAAAATCAAATATCTGTTCCTGTTAATAATAATACATATTATTGCAGATGTTCGTATAAAGAGAATGAAGATTGTAATTTTATTTTATCGTTTGAAGCTGAAAGGCAATTTCCATTTCCATTATTTGATTATTCATTAGATACATGTGGATTTAAGATTAACTTTACTAATTTGAGTGTAATTTCTAAATCAGATACAGTTGCTATAGGTACTGAAAGATGTATAGATGTAAAATGGATATTTCATGATGGAACTATATCCTTGCTTCAAAACCCTTCTTTTAATTACGATTCTTCAGGAGTTTATCCCGTAATTTTAATTGCAAGTATGAATAATGGACTATGTGTTGATACTCTCTTTAAAGATATTAGTGTTGATAATTCAGGTTTTCCTAAAATAGAGTTTAATGGAGATACTATTATTTGTAGAGGAAGTCAAACAGAAATTTCTGCAAATTATTTTGATAAATATATTTGGAATACTCAAGATACAACAAGTTTTGTAAATTTATCACCTACAGAAACTTCAACTTATTATCTTCAAGCATATGAAAATGGATGTTTGAGATACGATTCAATTACGATTTATGTAACACCTTTCTTTTTAAATGATACAATACAAGCTGTTATTTGTGAAGGTAAATACTATAACTCTAATGGTTTTTATGAAAATGAAGAAGGATTTTACTCTAAGACATTTAGAGCAGTTAATGGTTGTGATAGTATAATTAATTTAGAATTGATTGTTGCAGATAAGATAGAAAATTATTCGCTTATCGATGATAAATATTTAATTATAGATGATTTGCCGTATATAATTGATGTGAGTTGTGATTATTGTTATAATTATTTATGGAATATAGGCTCAAATGACTCTGTTCTTATAATTAATAGTTATGGAAGTTATTATGTAAATATAGAACATGTTTGTGGAATAATATATGATTCAATTATTATTGTAAAGCCAGATGTAAATATTTTCTTGCCTAATGCTTTTACTCCAGATTTATTATATAATAATACATTCTTCCCTATTTATGAAAATAAAAATTCAGTAATAATCGAAAGTTTTGAAATTTATAACAGAAATGGGGAATTGATATATTCATCAACAACTACCCCTTGGAATGGTAATTATAATAACACAAAATGTTATAGTGGAGCTTATGCATGGAAATTAATCTATAAAACTAAATATTCAGAAGGACTAAAATTTGAAAAATCAGGTATTGTTAATTTAATTAGATAGAAAAAGTTTGTTTCGTTGAATAAATTTAGATTTTCAAAATAATTCTTGAAAAAATTTACTCAAAACAATCTTAAATGAAAAATATGTATATTTGCAAGATAAAATATTAGAGAATGAGATATCTTATTTATATAATCACTACACTTATATTGGTATTATTGGTTAATAATTCCTATGCTCAAACATATAATATGCCTGCAAACGGCTATTTAGAAATTCATTCTGACTCAGGTACAATTTATGATGATGGAGGGCCAACTGGGAATTACTCAACTCGTGTTAATTCTGTTGTTACAATTTATCCTTCAACACCGGGAGGATTAGTATGCTTACAAGGTAGCTATGATATAGAAGATTGGATGTATTCATTTGTCAGAGTATATGATGGAGATACAAATTCAACATGGGAAATATGGAATGGATATTGGAGTAATAGTAATTTTAATGTTTTATCAGTTAGTGGTCCTCTTACAATAAGGTTTTTTGCTGACACAGAAAATCCGAGAACTGGATTCCAATTTAATTTTTCAGTTAATGTACTAAATGCAACAAATCAAACAAATAGTATTACAAATAATAATACTGCTACTATTACATGGAATGGTACAACTACTGACCATTGGATTGTTCATTTAAGATTTGCAGATCAAAATTGGTTCCAAACAACAAATTCAAATTCTGTAGTCTTTGACTCTTTACCATACTCATGTATTTGGTATGAATATTTAGTATACGAGCCAAAAGACACAAATAATCTCAATTGCTTAAGATATAATAGCTTTCCTATCTCACCAACTTTTTCAGTTTCAAATGTTCAGTATGAAAGAAAATGTGATACATTAATTGTTAGATGGGATGAAAGTGATACTTCTGTTAATTGGAAAGTTAATTTTTATAATTATGCTACAATTGAACCACAACCAGCGGGATGGTATGGTAATCATTGGGTAACTGGTTATACAGATACAAACTATATTCAATTAATAATATCAAGAAGTTCAGGAGATTATTTTAATAATATTGAAGGTTATGATTATACAGATGGAATTGTTATAGAAGGTAAAAAAGGGAATGAAACCAATAATTATTGTTGGTTGTATGATCAAAGAATAGATCCAGTATGTTGTTGCCCTAGACCAAATAATTTATATATTTCAGATTTACAATCAGATTATGCTACAATAACTTGGGATGCTGATACTAATGCCTCAGGCTTTATTGTAGAATATAAAGATTATAAGTATCCTGATGATAGTATAAAATATATTACAGTTAATACTAATTCTGTTACTCTTTTAAATTTGGCACCTACAACAAGATATAATGTTAGAGTACATTCTTTATGCGATAGTTTGATATATAAATGTTCATCAAAAATTGATTTAATTACAAGTATTAGGGGTATAGATAATTGTTTTTCATTTACAAATTTGAGAGATACCAATTTTGCACCATATACGGGTAATTATATTAATCCAAATCAATATTTTGGATTAATAGATTATGGATATTGGGACCAAAGAAGTCGTCATACTGTTCATTATGATACTTCTGAGGTTGATCCAAGAACTGATAGTCTTTTACATACTGTTCCTCCTGGAGAGGAAGCTTCTGTTCGTTTAGGTAATTGGTTGCCTGGTGGTGAAGGAGAAAGTTTTACTTATGCTTATGATGTTGATACAAACGTATTTGATTTAATGTATCTAAGGTATGCAGTTGTAATGGAGAATCCAGGGCATACAATGACAAATCAACCAAGGTTTACCCTTGAGATACTAAATGAAAATGATTCATTAATAGATCCAGTATGTGGATATGCAGATTTTTATGCAAGTGATTCATTAGGGTGGCATTCAGTACCAGGAACAGTAACAATATGGAAGGATTGGACTTTAGTTGGTTTTGATATTACTCCATATCATGGTCAACGAATATTAGTTAGACTTACTACAAGAGATTGTGATGAAGGAGGACATTTTGGATATGCATATTATCATTTAAAATGTGGTTCAAAAAATCTTATATCAAGTAAATGTGGATTAGTAGATTCCAATACATTTATAGCACCAATAGGATTTAATTATCGCTGGTATTCATCTGCAGATACATCTATAACACTTTCAACAGAAAGAAGATTAGATGCAGTTGTAGATAGTACATTAAATTATCATTGTTTGGTATCATCAACAGAGAATTCAACATGTACATTTTTGTATACAGCATATGGAGGCTATCGTTATCCATTGTCATTATTAGATTATACATACACATGGCAGCCATGTAGTTTTACAGTTAATTTTAATAATCTGAGTACAATCTCGGCAAATGGGATAACACCAGCAGGAACTGGAGAAAGATGCGAAAGTACCAAATGGATATTTGAAGATGGAGATACAATAACAACACTAAATGCAGCAAAAACATTTTCAGATACATCAGAAATAAAAGTAAGATTAGTATCAGGAATAGCAAATGATCAATGTATTAGTATATTAGATACAGTACTTAAACTTGAAAGGCCTTATCCTAATTTAAGTATAATGGGAGATAGTATTTTATGTAAGAATGATACAGCAGTATTATATGTAAATCATTCAGGAATTTCGTATTGGAGTAATCAAGATACAACAAGTAAAATATCTTTTGTCCCATTAATAGATACTATATATTCACTTGAGCTAATAGATAGTTTAGGATGTTATAATATTGATTCTATAAATATAATAGTAAATCCAAGAGACACTACATATATTACAGCAGAAATATGTGATAACGAAACTTATACTTTGAATGGATTTAACACAAATATAGCAGGAAGACATGAACTAAATTTATTATCTCAATTTAATTGCGATAGTACTGTTTATCTGAATCTAATTGTTAATCCGACCTATAATGATACTATTTATGCAGAAATTTGTAATGGCTCTGTATATGATTCAAATGGTTTTAATGATTCTATAGCTGGATTTTATACTTTACAATTACAAACATTAAAGGGTTGTGATAGTATTGTTAATCTAAACTTAATTGTACATCCAACATATAACGATACTATATTTGCTTATGTTTGCGAAGGAGAGGTTTACAGCAGTTATGGTTTTAATGAGCGAGTAACGGGCTTTTATACTCAAAATTTGCAAACCATTATGGGATGTGATAGTATTGTTAATCTTAATTTGTTTGTTGGAGAAAAATATAATGATACAATCTTTGCAGAGATTTGCAAAGGAGAAATATATAATCAATTTGGATTTAATGAAATAGGGCAAGGGCTTTATACTCATTCTTTCCTAAGTCAATATGGATGTGATAGTATTGTAAATCTATCTTTGTTAGTCTATGAGCCTTATTGCGATACGATTTATGATACAATTTGCAATGGAGATATTTACGAATATGGTTTTAATGCTGATTCTTCAGGAACTTATATTCAAAATCTAAATACTCAGTTTGGATGCGATAGTATTTTAGTTTTGCATTTGCAAGTTAATCCAACTTTTACTGATACAATTAAGGGTAATATTTATAAAGGAAATGTATATAATAAGTTTGGGTTTAATGAAAAAGAGACTGGAATTTATGAACAAAAACTTCAAACTTATTTAGGTTGTGATAGTATTATTTATTTGGATTTACAGGTTGATAATGTTTTATTCCCTAATGTGGTAACTCCAAATGGAGATGGTGTAAACGATATTTTTGATATTCATAATTTGATTAAGCAAAATGCTTTTCCTGAAAATGAATTAATTATATATAATCGACAAGGGAGAGTTGTGTATAAGGTCAAGAATATAAAAACTAAGTCAGATTTATGGGACCCTAAGGCGACAAGTTCTTCTGATGGTACTTATTTCTATCGTTTCTTTGGGAAACGTCATGATAAGGTTTTAGAGTTTAATGGCTCTATTGAAGTAATGAGATAAATGGTTAAAGATGCTTTTCTATCTCAAGTTGCTATTAATTTGGCTGAAAAATATAAGGGTGATTTCACTAACCTTAATATAATTTTCACCAACCAAAGAGCAAAGGTTTTCTTCAATGAAGCTTTGTATAATCACTTGCAAAAACCTTTCTTCTCTCCACAATATTATACCATTAATGATTTTGTAAGTAAGTATTCTTCTTTAGTTGAGGCTGAAGAGGTAGTTTTGACTTATTATCTTTATGAAGTTTATTCAGAAGTTTTTTATAGAGATAAACCTTCAATGGTTAAGGAAACCTTTGAGGAGTTTTACTATTGGGGAATTATGCTTTTGAAAGACTTCGATGATATTGACAAGAATTTGGCTAATGCTGAAAATGTCTTTAAGAATATTGAGGATTATAAAGAAATAGAGAATAGTTTTGATTTTCTTTCTATTGAGCAAAAGGAATTACTTAAGGAGTTTTTTAATTCATCTTTTCGTTTTGATTCTTCATCTGAAATCAAGGAGAGGTTTATAAATGTTTGGAATTGTTTGTTTGAGATTTATACTCTCTATAAAACTAAATTAAGAGAACGTGGCATTGGCTATTCTGGAATGCTTTATAGAGATTTGGTTGAAAAATTAAATGGCTTTGAACAAAAAGAGAATAGGGTTTATTGTGTTGTTGGCTTCAATGTTTTGAATAATGTTGAAAAAGAAATCTTTTCATGGTTAAGAAATGCTTATGAAGCTCGTTTCTATTGGGATTATGATAATTACTATGTAAATAATCAAAAGCAGGAAGCAGGATTGTTTTTAAGGGAAAATATTAAAAACTTCCCAATGCCAAATGATTTTGAAATAAATACTAATCATATTCTTACTAATACTTTATCTTTAGAGATTATTTCATGCCCAAATGAAAACTCACAAACTGGATATATTAGTCAATGGTTAGAAAAGCTGAGCTTTGAAAATAAGGATTTAGAACAAAAAGATATTGCTATTTTATTGTGTAATGAAGATTTACTTCCTTCTGTTTTAAATGCTTTACCTCCAAAAATTGGAAATGAAACAACAAAAGTAAATATTACAATGGGATATAAATTCCAGTTAACGTCTTTGTTTACTTTAATTGATAGCTATTTGAACTATCAAAATTCTTTATCAAAGCATTCATCTCCTAAACTTAAAAACCTTCTTCCTTTTGTTGAGCATAACTATTTTAAAGGAGAGTATTCCAGTGCTACAAAGGAATTAATTAATAATAATGCAATATATTTAAGTGATAGTGAAATAAATTCTTTTAATGATATTTCTTCACTTCTTAATTTAAAATCAAAACCTTTAGAGTTAATTTTAGCATTAAAGGATATTACAAAAATTGTTGCTGATAAGAATATTAATGAAGAAATTGCAAGTTCTCATCAAGCAGTTGAGGAAGTTTTGGCTGAGTCTTTGTATAGATTTTCTAATGTATTGAATAATCTTGAAGACTTATTTAAGGGAGAAAAGATTGACTTGAAAGGAAGTTTGCTTTATAATACTATTCGAAGTGCATTAAATAGTATAATTGTTCCTTTTGAAGGAGACCCAATTAATGGCATTCAAATAATGGGACTTTTGGAAAGCAGGAGCTTGGATTTTAAACATATTCTTTTCCTGTCTGCTAATGATGATTCCTTACCAAATATTAGTATTGATTCTTCATTTATCCCTTTTACAATCAGGAAAGCATATAACTTAACAACAATTGAAAGAAAAATAGCAGTATTTGCTTACTATTTCTACAGGCTTTTACAGCATAGTGAGTCAATTCATTTCCTTTATAATGCAACATCAAGCGATACAAAGCCAAAGGAAATGTCTCGTTTTATTCAACAATTAAGAATAGAAACCAATAAAGAGTTTAAATATAATTCTATTTCTTGTGGTATTAATTCTCCGAAAGAAAAAGTACTTTTTTTTAATAGAGAAAAACAACATGTTGATAAGGTGTTAAAGAAATCTGAAACTAAATTCCTTTCACCAACCTATATTAATGACTATTTGAATTGTCAACTCAAATTCTTCTTCAAACAAATTATTGGTTTAACATTATCTCAAGAGTTTGATGAAGAAATGCAGGATAATGTTTTTGGAACAATATTTCATGCTTGCTCAACACAGTTCTATAATGAAATAATAGAAAAAACCAATACAAGAGAAATAACAAAAAAAGATATTGAACTTCATTCTAAGAATATTAAAAGGATTGTTGATGAAAACTTTGAGATAGAATATCTGAAGATTAAACAAAGAAAAAACCCAAAGATTGAATACAACCAAATTCAGAATATCAAAAAAGAAATTCTAATAAAATATCTTCGCAAACTAATTGAGATTGATAAGAATTATGCTCCATTTAATATTATTGCAATGGAGGAAGGTTTTGATAAAACATTGGAAATTGATGGAAAGGAAATTAAACTTGGAGGATATATTGATAGAATTGATTTAAAGTTTAATGCAGATGGTGATGCCATTGTTAGAGTTTTAGATTATAAAACTAATAACTATGCAAAGAAAGAAGTACGTTTGGATCAAATTTTCTTTAATGATGATGAGACTAAAAAACGAAATGACTATTTCTTTCAAGCTTTTTTCTATTCATGGTTAATTACTAATAACCAAAAATTGCAAGAGCTAATTCCTAAAATAAATTCTTATAAAATTAAACCTGAAATTCTTTATATAAAAACATCAACGATAGAAAATCAAATTAGTGATATTTATCTTTTAAATGATGATAAAGGTAGAAGACTTATTGATGATTTTGATGAAATATACCAATACTTTGAAGATAATTTAATTTCTTGTTTAAAGGATATTCTTTTATTGGATAATAGTTCCACTTACAGTCAGAATAAAAATGATTGTGAATATTGTGATTTCCATTCAATTTGCTATTAGAAATAGAACTAAATAAAATCTCTTTTCTTACTTTGGCACGCTATTTATTTCTCTAAAAGTAGAAACAAATTAAAAAATTAAATATCATGAAAGCTCAATCAAAAAATCTCGGAAAATTTGTAGGAATGTTAGCTATAGTTGTTGCATTTCTTACAGTAAGCTTCAATGCAGATGCTTCTTATTATGGATATAATAGAAATAAAGCAAGAAAAACAATTAACAAAACTGCATACATAATTGAAGAAGCTTATTCTATTGCCGATTATTATGGATATTGGACAGGAAGTAATCTTTCTCGTGCCGTTTATTATAATGATTATGCAGAACATCAATACAATCGCAGAAACTTTCGCAGAGCAATTCATTACTCTCTAAAAGCAAGAGATTATGCATTAAGAGTAATTGATGGTTGCGACGACTACTGGGATTATTTCTACTATAATAACTATGGATGGAGCCGTTATTATGGTTATAACCCATATTATACTGGAAATCCTGGATACCACTATGGAAACTACAATAACTACTATAACACTTACTATAATACACATCACAACAATCATGGCAATAACTCAAACTACAACTCCAATAGACCAAATACTTATAACGACCCAAGTGGAAGAAACGGAAGAACAGGAGCATTTGATCCAAACAAGCCTAATAATGATAATGGAGGAAATAGATATGGACACTTAAATAGTGGAGGAAACTTTAAGAATATAAATACTGAATCTTATTTCGACAATGAAGAATTGAGTCTATTGAAAGAACTTCCTGCAGAAACTTCAATGGAAGAAACCTTCAAAAAAGATAATAAGGGAGTTACATTCAACGATAATAGCTTGAGAAGTAATACTAAACTAATAAATTCTAACCGCACAAGAGCACAAGAATTTAAACAAAACACTCCTGAAGCATCAAGAGCACAAATCAAATTGCAAGAGCCAAAGCGTATAAATGAGGTTAATAGAACAAAAGAGGTGAATAAGGGAAATGTAATAGATAACTCTAAAAATGAAAATAGAGTAAGAGAAAACAATACTCCTGTAATGGAAACTAGAAAATATGAAAACACTAACCAAACACCTAACAGAAGAATTGAAAGTAGGGAGAATAAAGATAATAATTCAAAAACTTTTACTCCAGAAAGAAACGTTCAACAAGAAAGGAAAACTATAGAAAGAAAGACTCAAGAAAATAATAACTCCAAAAGAACAATTAACACTAATAAATCTAATCCTCAACCTCGCAGTAGTTCATTTAGAGAATCAACTCCAAGCAAAAAATCTTCTGAATCAAACAAAACATCATCAAGTTCTAATGCTTCAAGTTCAAGAGAAAAGAAGATTGAAAGGAAAAGATAATTTTAAAAGATTAAATAGTAATTAGAGGGTAGAAGTTTAACTTTTACCCTTTTTTGTTTTCTTTCTTTTGAAAGACAAATTTCTTATTAAGATAGAAAACTAAAAGTGAATTAGGGAGGACTACTATTGCTTGACCAATTGCATCGGAAAGTTTATCTTGATTTATTGGAAGAGAATGAATAAATTGAAGACTTTCTGATGAAAGGATACATTCATAAAGTCCTGAATGTCCTAAAAGATAAAGCTCCAAAACATTAACTAAATAAACAAATCCATAAACTATAAAGAAATGGAAAAGAAGTTTATTGCTTTTGTTTTCAAAGACAATATAACCAGTAGTCTTATAATTAAAAAGTACTCCAATAACTTGGGAGAATAGCAAAGATAGAGAGTAATGCAACCCAATCCAAATAAAGAAAAGGAACAAAAAGTAACCAACAGCAGTATTGAGTGCACCAACAAAAAGAAATCTAATAAGTTTATTCTCTATTTTCCAGATTAGAGTTATTGGGAAATGTAAAATTTTCTGAAGCATATTTTTAATTTAAAAGGCAAAAGTAATATTTTTATACTTATCTTTGTAAATTATTTTTGAAATATTTTAACTCTGAATTAACTATATATTTATGAAAAGACCATTGATATTTATTACAAATGATGATAGTTATTGGGCTAAGGGGATTCAACTTTTGATTCAACTTATGAGTAATATTGGTGATGTTGTGGTTGTTGCACCGCTAACTCAACAAAGTGGGAAAAGCCATGCCATAACAACAATTAGACCCTTGCGATTAAAGAAAATGGAAGAAAGAGAAGGCTTTATTGGTTACACTTGTAATGGGACTCCTGTTGATAGTGTGAAGATGGCATTTAGTGTAGTTTTTAAAGATAGAAAACCCGATTTGGTTGTTGCTGGAATCAATCATGGTTCTAATGCTTCAATAAACACAATTTATAGCGGAACAATGGCTGCTGTTTTTGAAGGATGTGCTGAAGGTATTCCAAGTATTGGATTTTCTGTAGACAATCATGATGTTGAGGCAGATTTCTCTCATTGCAGTTCTTTTATAGAAAAGATAACTAATGATGTTTTGGAAAAAGGTTTAGATAAGAATATATGTTTGAATGTAAACTTTCCTGAAGATGAAATTAAAGGAATTAAGGTTTGTCATCAAGCAAAAGCTTATTGGAATGAAAGTTTTTTGGAAAGAAAAGACCCAATGGGATTTTCTTATTATTGGTTAACTGGACAATATAATTGTTTGGATGAAAACAATAGGGCAGACCATTTGGCGATGAAAGATGGCTATTGTGCCATTACTCCAATGCAAGTTGATTTAACAGCATATAAAGTTATTGAAGATTATAAAATCCGTTTTGAATAATGATTGACAAACTTAGAAAGGATAATTTTTTATTCGGATTTACTGTTGGGTTAGCTTCAACAGTAGTTTCAGCAATTGTTTTATTGACAGGTTTATTCTTTTTTTCAATGACTTTTAATGATAACCCCAAATTGTTTTTGTTCTCTTTTATAGCTCCAATTTTCTTAATGCGTTGGTATTTCAAGATAGAGAACATAAAATCAGCAAGAGGAGTTTTGATAGTTATTATTTTGGGATTGGTTTCTTTGTTCGCTTATTTGTATAGTATAGGTTTGTTAACAACCACAAAACTATAAGGAAGATATGAAATATTATATTATTGCTGGTGAAGTTTCAGGAGATTTGCATGCTTCTTACTTAATGAAAGAAATCAAGTTTTGGGATGAAGCAGCAGAGTTTAGAGCTTGGGGAGGTGATAGAATGCAAAAAGAGGGTGCAACTTTAGTAAAACATATAAAGGATATGAACTTTATGGGTTTTGTTGAAGTATTAGCAAACTTAAAAGCCATTCTAAATAACCTAAGAGAATGTAAAAAAGATATTATGGCCTATAATCCTGATTGTGTAATTTTTGTTGATTATCCAGGATTTAATCTTCGTATTGCTTCTTTTTGTCATCTGAAGGGATTAAAAACCTTTTACTATATCTCTCCTAAGGTTTGGGCATGGAAAAAGGGAAGAATTTCTATAATGAAGAAGGTTTTAACTAAGCTTTTTGTTATTTTCCCATTTGAGAAAGAGTTCTTCCAAAAATATAATTTTGATGTAGAATATTATGGTAATCCTCTACTGGACGAAATTCAAGATTATAGAAAAACTCAAGACAAGGAAATTTTCTTAAAAGAAAACTCATTAGGAGATAAACCTATTGTGGCACTATTACCTGGTAGTAGAGTTCAAGAAATAAAGAATATACTTTCTATTCAGATGAGTTTGGTTGAGAAATTTCCTGATTTCGATTTTGTAATTGCAGGTCTTGACACCTATAATGAAGCTTTCTACAGAAAATATATGCATGATACTGATGCAAAGATAGTCTTCAACAAAATCTATTCTCTTTTAAATGTTTCCTATTGTGCAGTTGTATGCTCAGGTACAGCAACCTTAGAGACAGCTTTGTTTAATGTGCCTGAAGTTGTTTGCTATAAGGCAAACCCAATTTCTTTTGCAATAGGGAAGATGTTGGTTAATTTGAAATTCATTTCGCTTGTAAACATAATTTTAAATAGAAAGGTTGTTGTAGAGCTATTACAAAAAGATTGGAATGAGCAAAGCTTGGAAAAGGAATTTAGAAAGATTGCTTACGACAAAAAATACAGAACAGAAATGGAAATGAATTATTCTAATCTACAAACAATATTGGGTTCAGCTGGAGCAAGTAAGAAGATTGCTAAAAGGATGTATGAAATTATTAGTAAGTAGAAGAGAGAAGGAAAAATGAAATTAGGACTTAAAATACAAATACTATTTATCTTTATGTTAATGTTATCCTTTGGACTTAAGGCTCAAAGAATAAATATTAGAATTTTTGCAGATACTAAATTAAATGAAATATCTTTTATCCCTTCATTTGGCAAATATTCAATTGAAATAGGGGATAAAAAACAATTGCTCCAAAAGACTGATGTCGTTAAGATTAAAACCCAAGCGGATAAACTTTCTCTTTCAATTAATGATTCCATAATAGGGACTTTTAAAAAGTTAAAGTTTTCTTCAGAAGGATTAATGAGTTTCTTTTTGCTTAGAGGAAAAGACACAACCCTTATAAAGGATAGAAGGTATGACGATGATTTATTTGTGAGTGTTAAGAATAATGATTTATTTCTAATTAATAATCTTGAAACCGAGAGCTATATTGCAGGAGTTGTTCAAGCCGAAACATGGGGTGCAACTACCAATGTAGACTTTTTTAAACTCCAAGCTATATGTGTTAGAAACTATCTTATTAAAAACTTGAATAAACATAAAGCTGATGGATTTCATTTATGTGATGGAGTACATTGTCAAGCCTATAAGGGTAGAGCCAATCAAGTTGAGGTTATTCAAGGAGCTTATAATAGCAAGGGAGAGGTTATTGTTGATTCATTAGGAAACATAATTGAAACAGTATTTCATTCCAATTCGGGAGGACAAACCGTTAATTCGGAAGATGTATGGGGAAAGCCTTTTAGTCATTTGGTTGGTAAGATAGATACTTTCTCTATTGGAACTAAAGCTTATCAATGGGAAAAATATATAAAAATTAGAGATTGGAAACGCTATTTTAAGGAAAAGGGCGTTAATATTAAAAATGATTCCATTGAAAAAGAATTGCTTAATTTTTCTCAAAAGGATGGACGAAAGAAAGAAATGCTTGGTGTTTCTTTGGTGCAGATAAGAAAAGACTTTAGTCTTCGCTCCACTTTCTTCGATTGTCAAGAATGGGGTTCAGAAGTGAAACTCAAGGGTAGGGGTTATGGACATGGAGTTGGACTTAGCCAGGAGGGAGCAATAAATATGTGTAATCAAGGTTATGAATATTGGCAAGTGATTGAACATTATTTCACAGGAGCAATAATTAAACGTTTGGACGAAGAAACAATAATAAATACGAATAAATAAAAAACTAAAACAAATAATATGAAAAAAATAGTTCTTATAGCATTGATGATGACACTCTTTATTGGAACATCAAATGCTCAAACTCAAATTTCTTGGTTAAAGATTACTGAAGTAGAAAATCAAATAAAAGCAGATGGGAAAGATGCTAAACGTGTTTTTATTGACTGCTACACTGATTGGTGTGGTTGGTGTAAGAGAATGGATAAAGATACTTTCTCCGACACAACAATTGCAAAACTTATGAATCATTTCTTCTATAGTGTAAAATATGATGCTGAATCAAAAGAAGAAGTAACCTTTGGAGGCAAAACCTATGTTAATCCAACTCCAAATGGAAGAAGAGGTGCAACACACGATTTGGCAAGAATGCTTTTAGGAAATAGATTATCTTATCCTTCTTACTCAATTCTAAATCCCGATTTAACCATTGCAACTGTTATTCCTGGATACTATCCTGCAAAGGATTTTGAACCTATGGTTGTTTTCTTAGGAGGAAAATATGAATCAAAATATAGCTTTGAAGAGTTTCGTAAGATTTATGAAACACAAATTAAGCCCGATTTAATGAAAGAAATAGACAAAAAGGCTAAAAAAAGAAAATAACTAACAGATAAAAATCAACAACTTCTATCTAAAACTCGTGATGCTTAAAAACGAAATCATTAAACAGCTTCTTAAAGAAAATATAATATTAGCTACTGGATGCACTGAGCCAGTAGCTGTTGCTTTATGCGTTGCCAAAGCCAAAGAAACTCTTGGTAAAGAACCTCAAAGAATAGAACTTCACCTAAGTCCTAACATTATTAAGAATGCAATGGGCGTTGGTATTCCTGGAACAAACATGAAAGGACTTCCAATAGCAGTTGCAATTGGAGTTGTGGGAGGAGATTCCTCTAAGGGTTTAGATGTTTTGAATGAAGCAAAAACTCATCTTGACAAAGCAAAACAATGGCTAAAGGAAAACAAGTTAGAAGTTATTCATGCAAAGGATGTGGATAAACTTTACATTGAATGCAGAGCCTATTTCAATGAAGAGTTTTCTAAAGTCATTATTTGCAAAACTCATCAAAACTTTACCCATATTCAAAATAACGAAGAAGTAATTTTTCATAAAGAAGAGCAGCCTCAAGAACAAACAAACACCAATGAAAATGTAATTATAACAGCTAATGATGTTTTTAATTATGCAACCAAAACCAATTTGGAAGAATTGGAATGGGTTATGGATGTGGCAAGAGTTATTAAGGTAACTTCCGAAGAAGGTTTAAAGGGTGATTATGGACTAAAAATAGGTAAGCTAATACATTCCAATTGCAATATAAACATTAAAGAAAGTGTTATAGCCAAAACTTGTGCTGCTTCTGATGCAAGAATGGATGGCGTTTCTTTACCAGTCTACTCCAATTCTGGCTCTGGAAATCAAGGAATCACTTGCACAATGCCCGTTTATGAGTATGGAGTGCAGACAAATAAGACAAATGAAGAAATAATTAGAGCCTTAGTGCTCTCTCACCTTATGTCAATCTACATTAAGCAATATATAGGAAGACTTTCAGCCCTTTGTGGAATTGTTAATGCTTCCATTGGAGTATCCGCAGCCTTAGTCTATCTTCAAGGAGGAACTTATGAGCAGGTTTGTTACTCCATTAAGAATATGATAAACACAATAACTGGAATGATTTGCGATGGAGCAAAACCATCTTGTGCATTAAAAATTTCAGCAGGACTAAATGCAGCATTTGATTCTTCAACCCTTGCACTAAGTAATATAGTTGTTGATGAAACAGATGGAATAAGTGAAAAAGATATTGAACGCTCCATAAAGAATCTTGGAAAAATTGGTCGCTATGGAATGGATGAAATCGACCAAATGATACTTGAGATAATGACACACAAAGAAAACTAATCATATTTAGTATTTTAATACAGCGTAAAGGCAATTCAAATTTTGGATTGCCTTTATTTTTTCCCTAACTCCTTGTTTCTATTTTCTAACTCCTTATTATTCTTTTCTAACTCCTTAATATTCTTAACTAAAACCTTATAAATATTGAATAAGATAAGGTTTAAATTTCGTATGGTCGTACCATAACATCACTATGGTACGACCATAACATGATTATGGTACGACCATAATTTAATAAGGTACGACCTTACTGAAGTATCCTGCCACCTTACACATAGTATCCTGCCACCTTACTATATGTATCGTGCCACCTTACAAAATTTATTCCTTGTTTTAATAAATTTATTCTTGATTTAAGTAAGCTATTTCCTTATAAAAATAAGGCATAATCACTCAAAAAGAAAAACTTTCTTGATATATTATTAGATATATAGGAAATAAATTATTAGATTTGCAAAAATTATAAGTTTTATTCCAATGATAGCTTATATTTATTATATCTTATTCCCTTTCTTCGTTATTATATCTATAATAGCCTTAACTTTTTTTGCTTTTATCATTATATTAAAACAATCAAATCAAGAGCCAATATTTCTCAGTATTGAAAATAATTTAATCCATCAAAAGGAGGTGTAAAATGAAGAAGTTACTACTTATTTTATTAGTGTTTCTAATCCCTGTTATTTATTCTTGCAAAGATGATAATGATGATTCGGAAGATCCAAACAACCAAAATACTACTAATTATCCCTCTAATCAATTATGGGGAACGTATACATTGAACGAAAATAATGGTTATGACGATTTTATTTATTACCCTGGTTTATATTCTCATTATACTTTTAGAAGTTTTGATGATAAATCTTTCCTTATTTGGGGATATATTGGTCCAAGTGTAAGGAGTTATGCAGAAATGTATAAAAGAGGAGATTACTACTATGAATTAAGTACTCATGGTGTTCCTTTAAGACCAAATAAAAGAATGAAAGGTAAGTATAGATATAATTATATTTCACCTGATTCAAGTTATGATTTTATTGGAATTTACTCCTCAGATACAAATTTCAATGACACAATAGGCACATTTTACTTTAGACAAATTAGTCGTGATACTTTGAATTTGAAATAAATAATTGCAATGAAAACACATTTTTATAAATTAGTATTAGGGTTTTTAATAACTCTATTTGCATTAAATCTTAATGCACAAGATTATGAGTATATTCCAATGGTTAAGCCAGGTGTTCAGATTTGGACTTGTGATTTTATTGACTGCTGGGATCATTATCTTTTTAGACGTTTTGCTCTTACTGACGAAGACACTTTAATTGATGGTGATACTTATAAAAAACTTTATTTCTTTACAGATTCTATTTTTAATCCTTTAACAGCAGAGTGTGTTGGTGGATTGAGAGAAAATGAACAAAAACAAGTTTATTATAAAGGTGGAGATATTCTTGGAGGAATGGTAAATCAAGGTCTGATTTATGATTTCTCTCTAAGCGTTGGAGATACATTCCCTAATATTAATCCTTATTTCCCATATGTTCTTGAAGTTAAAAATATAGATACAGTATATTATGCTGGAGCTCAAAGAAGGGAATTTGAAATAGGGGAATTGTCTGACACATCTTCATCTCCTTATATTGTAGCTCAATTGATAGAAGGAATTGGGAATACTCAAGGTTTAATGTTTGATATGTATCTGAATTTTACTCTATGTCAACCTCAAGGTAGGAATCGTTGCTATGAGCATAATGGAGAATTGCTTTATCATGACAATCCTTCTCAAGATTGCATTACTCCACTCTATGGACTTAGGGATATAATACAGGAAGATAATTCAATAACTCTTTATCCCAATCCTGCAAGGAAAGAAGTAAATATAAGTTCGGAAAGTATTATTAATTCTATTGAAGTATTTAATTCTCTTGGGCAAAAGGTTTATCAAACTGATATAAAAGCAAAGGAAAAAACTCTTGATATTAATTCTTTTTCAAAAGGAGTTTATATAATAGGAGTAAATACTGATAAGGGATATATTCGGAAGAAATTGATTAAGAATTAAAATCAAATCTCTTATAAATATTCCAATTTTGAATATTACTTTCTTAGGGATATAAATATTAGAATAAGAAGAAGAAATAAGTTATTGGTATTACTACCAGTTCTTTTTATATTCCGATTGGGTTGTTGTTTGAGTTGAAGTTGAGTAGTCGGTGTTGATTTCTTCCAAGTATTTACTACAATCCATTTCAATGCTTATGCTCTCAGGAGGAGTAAAATCTCCTTGATAGAATTTCAATGAGTTATCTCTTTCGCATCGTTTCATAAACAAACCATAAACAGGTAAAGCCATTGCTGCTCCTTGACCCAAGGCAGTAGAACGAAAATGTATTGAACGCAGTTCACCTCCAACCCAAACAGCTGTTGCCAATTTTGGATTGATACCAATAAACCAACCATCGGAATTATTATCTGTTGTTCCAGTTTTTCCAGCAATAGTACTTCTTAAATTATAAATATATCTCAACCTTCTACCAGTTCCACTTTCAACAACTCCTTTCATAAGGTCTAAAACCAAATAGGAGGTTTGTTGGTCAAGTGCAACATTTGATTTTGATTTTACTGCATCTAAAACAACTCCTTTATTATCGGTTATCTTTGTTATGAAGATCGGTTCAATATGAGTTCCTTTATTCGCTAATGTAGCCATTGCTTGTGCCATTTCAATTACCGACAAATCGCTTGTCCCCAAACTTATTGAAGGAACAGCTGGAATGGCTGATTTAATACCCATCTTTCTTACTAAAGAAATAACTGAGTTAGGCGTTGTGTAATTCTTAATTAAATTAGCAGAAATATAGTTTACAGAATTTGCTAAAGCCCATTTTAGGGTTATCATTTCTCCTTCTCTTGTGTCGTTGGAGTTTCTTGGCGTCCAATTGTCATAATCCTCAAATGTTACTGGAATATTTGGAAGAGCAAAACAAGGAGAAAGTTCATTGTCTCTCATTGCTGCAGCATAAACAAATGGTTTAAATGTTGACCCTACTTGTCTTTGTCCTTGAACAGCGTTATCAAATTTGAAATATTTATAGTTTATTCCTCCAACATATACTTTAACATATCCTGTTTGAGGCTCAATTGAAACCATGCCTGTATTGAGGAAATACTTATAATATTTTAGCGAATCCCATGGACTCATTATAGTATCTTTTGAACCTTCCCATGAAAAAACTCTCATTTCAATCTTTTCATTAAAGACTTGTCTAATTTCTTTTTCTGAGTAGCCTTCAAGTTTCATTGTTTGATAGCGTTCGGAATTACGCATAGATTGAGTGTAGGCTTTTTCTATTTCTTCTTTTGAAATTCCTGTAAATGGAGCTGAGGCATATCCTTTTGTGTGAGCAAAAAATTGTTTTTGAAGTGTTTTGAAATGTTCCTTTACTGCCTCTTCGGCATAGCGTTGCATTCTGGAATCAATGGTTGTATAAATCCTTAGTCCATCTCTATGAACATCATAAGGCTCTCCATTTTGTTTTTTATGAGTTTTCCCCCATTCTTTCAGATAGTTTCTTACATATTCTCTAAAATATGTTGCAATTCCTTCGTCGTGAGATTGTGGATTATAACGGCTAATGTCCAAAGGAGTTTGCATAAGCTTTTCTGCTTTATCCTTGTCTAAGAAATCATATTTTGCCATTTGAGACAATACAGTATTTCTCCTTTCTTTTGAACGTTCATTTCTTCTAACGGGATTATATGCAGTGGGAGCTCTTAAGAGTCCAATTAATGTTGCGGCTTCCTCTGTCTTTAGTTCTGAAGGGAGTTTGTCAAAGAATGTTCTTGATGCTGTTTTAATCCCAAAAGCATTACTTCCAAAGTCAACAGTATTCAAATACATTGTAAGGATTTCATCCTTAGTATAGTTTCTTTCAAGTTTGATAGCAACAACCCATTCTTTTAGTTTAGAGTAAATAACGCCTATCTTAGTTTTTTGCTCTCTTGGGAAAAGATTTTTTGCCAATTGTTGAGAAATTGTACTTCCTCCACCTGAGCCTCTATCTCCACCCAAAACAGTTTTACCCAAAACTCTAAACAAACTTCTGAAATCAATTCCTGAATGTTTGTAAAATCTAACATCTTCTGTGGCAATTAGAGCATCAATTACGTTTTTTGGTAATTCAGAATATTGAACATTGGAGCGATTTTGAACTCCAATATATCCCAATATCTCTCCATCAGCAGAATAAACTTCCGATGCTAAGTTGGAATTAGGGTTTTCCAATTGTTCAAAGGAAGGCATAAATCCCAACCATCCTAATGACAAAAAGAAGAAAAACAGGAAAAGAAAAACCATGAAAGCTCCAAAAATCTTCCACATTCTCCTTACATAGATTGAAAAATTATTGCTGTCTTTTTTTCTTTTTTCTGTTTTATTTTGAACCATTATTTTCTGTTTTGATTATGATATTCAATATGCAAACCAACATCAGATATTCCAACTAAGTTAGTGTCTCTTGTGGCTTGTTGCACTTCAAATCTATAAACTCCTTTCATTGGAAATATAACCTTTTGAGTAAACCAGAATCTATTATCTTTTATTCTTCCACTTCCTTTTCCTGTCCAAGTGCCATCCAAATATGCCAAGTAGCATTCAACAGTATCGCATTTGGTTATAGAACCATCAGGATATATTGTTTTAATGAAAAAGAATATATTGGAATTTGGGTAGTCGGTTGTATTTCTAAGATTGATAGCAAAATCATAAAGCCTCATAGTGTCTTTAATATCCACCTCAAATTCTATTCTCTCATTCATATTCCAACCCTTTTCACTCACTTTTTTGTTTTTATCAAACACCACATCAGGGTTGCAACTTGTGAAAAACAAAGTTATTGAAAAAAGAATAAATCCGAATAATACCTTTTTCATATAATTAAATATTAGGATTTGGTTTTGGTTCAACTTTAATTTGAAATGCTTCAAGGTTGTCAATTTGTTGACGTTTTCTGTTCATATTGATTAGTTTCTTAACGTCATCAACAGAAAGCATTATGAAATCGGAAGTACCTTCATAAACATACCACATCACTCTGCGAAAAACATTTGTTTTTATATAATTTGCTTTCCCTTTTTTTGTAAAAATAGGTACTCCAATTTCTGGAAATGATTTTAGCTCATCTAAATATACATCGTATTCGAAATTCAAACAGCATTTAAGTTTCCCACATTGTCCTGCTAACTTTTGAGGATTGGAAAAGATTTGTTGAACTCTTGCAACTTGAGTTGAAACAGAGTTGAAAGTGTTTAACCAACAGCTACAACAAAGCTCTCTTCCACATGTTCCAATGCCACCAAGACGTGAGGCTTCTTGACGAGCCCCAATTTGTTTCATTTCAATTCTAACTCTAAATTCATCTGCAAGAAGTCTGATAAGCTGTCTGAAGTCCACCCTATCGTCAGCAGTATAATAAAAAATTGCCTTAGTATTATCTCCTTGATATTCTACATCATTTATTTTCATATCAATATTAAGGTTATTGATAATTTCTCTGGTCTTGAAAAGGGTTTTATCTTCTCTTTCAATTGCTTGAACCCATTTCTCAATATCAGCAGCTTTTGCTCTTCTGTAAAGTTTCTTTATTGTGTCAGCTTCAGGATTAACTTTTTTCCTTTTCATTTGAACTCTGCAAAGCTCCCCAATAAGAGTAACAATACCAATATCATGTCCAGGATAACCTTCAACAGCAACAACATCTCCTTCAGTAATTTCTAATCCTTCAGGCAAACGAAAGAAGTCCTTTTTAGAGTTTTTGAACCTTACTTCTACACAATCAAAGTTATTTTCAACAAAAGGAGGTTTAATATTACTCATCCAATCGTGAATGGAAAGCTTTGAATTTCTATCCAGTTCAAGTTTATTGACTGGGACGTAAGATTGAGGAACATTAATGCAACCTCGAGTCAGCATAATGGAAGGAGTGAATTTGTTTCTACCTACATCAGGATCTTCATCATAATAAGGATGTGTAAGCTGTTCTCCAAAAACAATTTCCTTTTCTTCATCAGCTTTAAAATTCTCAGTTTTTTTGCAACCAACACTATCTTTTGAACTGTCAATATATTCTTTTATTTCCTCTTCACTGATAATGTCGTTTTGTTCATTATCATCAGTGTTTTCTGCTTCATTATTTTCTATTTCTTCTATATTCATTTTAATTATTCATTAATAAAAAGCCTAATTGAATTGATAAGTCCAAAAATACTATCTTGGCATTACCATTTCTTTCTATATGTAAAATTGATTTATCTATTTCTTTGTATATTTTTTCTATGTTGTTTTCTGTAATATAGTTTGGGAAGTTGTTCCTGAAAGTTGGATCTGTATCTTCTAATAAATTATTATTTTTTAATCCTGTTTTTAATAAGAAGCTATTTTGAAACACTTCAATAGAAAAGCTTAAAAACTGCTTTTGTTCTTCTCTTCCTAATTTAACAATATCTGTTTCAATGATTTTTATTATATCTGCAATGTTTGAACGATAATAAAAGCAACTCCTAATCCATTGAATGAATAATAGCATGTACTTATTATCGGAGATGTTTTTTTGATTTATCTTTGGTACTTTAATTAATTGAGTTCTTGAAATAATAGTTGGTAGAATATTCTCTCTATCGTCAGTTATAAGCAAAAACAATGTGTTTTCGTAGGGCTCTTCTAAAGTTTTAAGAAGTTTTGGAGCTGCTTCATAGTGCAATTTATCAACACACCAAATAATTACAATTTTATATTCTGCTTCATATGATTTAATGCTTAAAGATTTAATTATATTATTAGCATCTCTAACATTAATTAATCCTTGTTTATTACCTACATCCAGAAAATCATACCATTCATTTAATTTAATAACTCCTTTATTATTCAAAACAAATTCCCTAAACTCATTAAGAAGAAGTTCTGATGAATTTTTAGAATCAATTTTCTTTGTGGTTGTGTTAGGAAAAATTAAATGTAAGTCAGGGTGAGATAATTTTGAAGTCTTCTTGCACGAAAGACATTCTCCACAAGAGTCAGCAATAATTAAACTATTACTATCAGCAGAAAATCTAACCTTATTTGTACAATTCAAATATTGAGCATAAGCCAATGCTAAAGCAAAAGCTTTTGAAGACTCTTCTCCAAAAAGCAATTGAGCATGACTAACTCTTTTGTTGTCTGCTATTCGTATTAGAGAATTAATTAATTCGTGTTGCTCAATAAGTTGAGAGAATTGCATAAATATAAATCTATCCTATTAGGAAGACAAATGTACAACAATTCTCTCAAATAAGCATCAAATTTAATGAAAATAGAGTTTTTCTAATATTCAAAATCAACTTCACCTACATTATTGAAGTCTTGTTTTTGTTCAATATCTGCTTCTTCGCGATTTGTGCTTCTTTGTAAAGAAACAATCATTGCTCCAAGCATCTTTGTCATTTCAACAAGAGTTTCTTTAGATTGCTCATACTGTTGATCAGTAAATGCACCACTTTTAAATGCCATTGATGATAAAACAACACATTCTCTAACAGCAGTTTTTGCATCTTTTAAGAAGTTGACAAATTGTAGTTTGTGTCTTGAAGAACCTTCTGCAATATTAACTGAAATTTTGATTGCTGCATTAGCTAAAGGTTCAAGAATAAGCTTATGCTCATAAGGATTATTAGACTTTACTTGCTCAATAATCCAGTTAAAATAATCTAAAGATTTGTGATAAACTCTCAAATCTTCAAAACGAAAGAAACTTACAGGTCTGTTTTGATTTTCCATAAATTCAGTTGTTTTTTAATAAGTAAATTGGTTTGCTTTTTAGTATATATTTTTAAAATATAGTTTTAGTTTCTTCTGATTATTCAATACCAGAATAATATTTCATGAATTGAACTCTATGGAATGCAGATGCATTCTTATTTTCTTTAGTTGCAAGCTTTCCTTTAAACTGACTTATGGAACTATAACCCTTTTCATTCATCCATTCTGCTAACCTATTGTTTGCATTAATAATAAAATTCACTCCTTCGTCATATAAAACAGATACAATCTGAACAGTGTCAGCTCCTGCAAGCAAAAGTTTAATTACGTCTTCAGGTTTATGTACTCCATTTCCTGCAGTTAAATCGCATCTAATTGCTTCAGATAAGATAGCAGTCCATCTTATGGTGTTGTATAATTCGTGATGACTACTTTTTATGTCAACAGGTATAGTTTCAAGAGTATCAATATTAATATCAGATTGGTAAAAACGATTGAAAATATTCAAATTTGCTATTCCCATCCAAGATATTTTTTGAGCAAAACGAGTAAGAGAAGAGAAATATGAGCTAATCTTTAAAGATATAGGAAGAGAAGTAGCTCTTTTAATAATATGAATAATATCTTCATAAAGTCTTTCAATGTCTTCATGAGATATGTTAATGTCAGAAGGTAGAATAAACATATTTAATTCAATCCCATCAGCACCTGCCTCTTCAACAGTTTTAACAAAAGGTAACCATTCAGAAGCGGTAATACAATTAATGCTTGCAATAACAGGAATTGTTAAATTAGCTTTTGCATCCTTAATTAGTTGTATGTACTTTTCAATAGCTTGACCTTTGGTATGTTCTTGAATATAATTATATGCTTCTGGATAACCACTAAAGTTTGCACTATAAACTTTAACGTTAACATTCATTTCTTGAGTAATTTGTTCCTCAAATAGAGATTTTAGTATTACAGCACCTGCGCCAGCAGCTTCCATTTTCTTCAAGTTTTCAATATTCGCTGTCAAGCCGCAACTACCTATAACTATTGGACTTTTTATGTCAAAGCCCATAAACTTAGTACTTATACTCATGGTATTAATTTGTAATTAGAGCACAAAACTACAAACAAATATTCTATTTTGCAAATAAAAAAAGAAATATTATTTATTGTGAAAGTAAAAAAAGCGTCGTATTTCTTTTTAAGTTTAAAGAAAAATGTATCTTTGCAATCTAAAAAATAAAAAAGTAGAAAAATAATACATACCTTTTAATATTTATGAGTACAGAACAAAAACCTAAGAATCTTGCTGTAGTTGAAGTAATTTCAAAGTCAGAACAATTTATTGAGAAAAACCAAAAAATAATATTGATTGTTATTGCAGCGATATTAATTTTAGTTGGTGGTTATTTTGGTTATAAGAAGCTTTACGCAGAGCCACGTCAAGAAACTGCAGCATCAGAAATGTTTGCAGCAGAACAATACTATAAGAACGAAGATATGGATAAAGCTCTAAATGGAGACGGAAAACATATGGGCTTTTTGGCAATTATTGATAAATATGGTAGCACAAAGAGTGGTAAATTAGCTAATTTCTATGCAGGAAGTGCTTATCTTACAAAAGGAGAATATCAAAAAGCTATAGATTACCTTGAAGACTTTAATGCAAAAGACGTTTTCCTTTCGTCTCAAGCTAAGGCTTTAATTGGAGATTGCTATATGGAACTAAATAAAACAACCGATGCAATTAAATATTACGAAAAAGCAATTGTTGATGTAAACGATATGACAACTCCTTTTGTTCTTATGAAATTAGGTTTGGCACACGAAATCAATAAGGATAACAAAAAAGCATTGGAAAGCTATAAGAGAATTAAAACAGAATTTCCCGCATCAATGGAAGCAAGAGAAATTGACAAGTATATAACAAGATTAGAAAATTTATAAGATATTTTTTTAGTATCTTTTTTAACAAAGAGTCTCTTGAAAAAGAAGACTCTTTTTTTTAACCTTAAAAATCAAAATATATGGAAAAGTGGAAGTTTCAAAGAATAATAGTAATAATATCTTCTCTTATATTGATATGTAAATTTGCGGCATACTTTATTACCAATTCTGCTGGAGTCTATTCTGATGCAATGGAAAGTATTGTTAATGTTGTTGCAGGAGTAATAAGTCTAATGTCATTACGATGGGCTTCAAAACCAGCCGATAATAAACATCCTTTTGGACATGGGAAAATGGAACTTATTTCTGCTTCTATTGAAGGAATACTTATTATGCTTGCTGGAGGATTAATAATCTATGAAGCAATTTCAAGAATATTCTCTCCACCAGAAGAACTTCCTCGACTTGAAATAGGTATAGTTATTGTTGCATTTGCAGGTATACTAAATTATTTGCTTGGCTATTGGAGCATTAAAAAAGGAAAGAAAACCTCATCAATGGCTCTTATTGCATCAGGAAAACACCTTCAATCCGATACTTATTCCTCAATAGGTTTAATTTTAGGCTTGGTTTTAATTTCAATAACAGGCCTAATAATATTGGATAGTCTTTTAGCTTTAGTCTATGGTGCAATAATAATTGTAGCTGGAGTAAAAATACTTCGCAAGACTGTTGCAAACCTTTTAGATGAAAATAATATGGAAGAACTTAAGGCAATTACTGAAGTAATTAATAAGCACAAAGCTGAGGATTGGATAGATATTCACAATCTTAGGGTTGTAAATTATGGAAATTCCTTACATATTGATTGCGACTTAACTCTTCCATGCTACTATACAATAAATGAAGGTCATCAAGCAACAGAAAAACTAAAACAAGCACTTCAAAGCCAATCAGACGACCTCTATTTTACAGTTCATTCAGATTCATGTGATGAGAAATACTGTTTTCAATGTACAATGACAAGCTGTCCAATTAGGAAAGAGCTATGTACAACCCCTTTCATATTTAGCGTTGAGAATTTAATAAAACAAGAAGATGACTAAAAGGATTAGATCCCTTTTGTTTTTCTGAGAAAATCTCTCAATAATTTGTCTTTATTTGATATAAATGCATCAAAGCCTTATTATAATTGAATAAGATAAGGTTTAAATTTCGTAACATGCCACCATACTGTTGGTAAGGTGCCACCTTACTCGAGTATCGTGCCACCATACTTATAGTAAGGTGCCACCTTACAGAATTTATTCCTTATTTAAATTAATTTTTTCTTGATTTAAGTATACTCTTTCTTCGATTTTTTAAAATAGTGACTTAACGAATTTAAAAAGAACAAATAAATTATTGTTCTTTTAGATTGTGATATTGAACAATAGGTTGTAATTGAATTTTATTAAATACTCCATATATATGTCCACATTGATTACAATAAGCTATGTTAAACCATGGCTCATCACTATTGCTTTTTTCAGCACTATCAATTGAAGATATATACTCAACTCCTTCAATACTACATTGAGGGCATTTTGGTTTTGCTTTAAGTGTGACATCTTTTTTCATATTTGTTCTATTTGTTTTGGATGTTTAATTAACGACTGACAATTTTCTTAATTTTGAAAGTAAATTTCGAAATTCTTTATTTTCAATATTGTAATTATCTTTAATATTTAAGGGGGGATTTAAGCTTTTAATAAGTTCTTCTTCAATTTTTAAATAATCTTTGGATGTAGAATAATACAGAATTAGATTTGCTTTCATCCACTCAGATAATTTTTGTTCATCTTCAGGATTAAATTTTGTTCTTTTTTTAGTCTTTGAATCTCTTAATATCTTATTATATCCAAATAAAGAGCCTAAACTTTTTCTTAATGTTGAACTTCCAGCATTATTTCCAGTGAAATGTTGTTTGTAGTCACGATTTCTCAAACTTTTAGATGCAATACCAGTATAAATAACTTCAAGCCCTTTAAATGTTTTAAATATAGGATTAATATCAACTTTAGGTAATTTTGAACCCTTTCTTAAGCATATTATATAGTTTCCTGCTTTATTATCAATCTCTCTATCATTATTGCATAAAGGGTCAAAAGATTTAAAAATATTATTGCAATTTTGCTCTACTGAAAAGTTAACATTTGAAAAACTTGTTCTTTCTGTATTTATTTGTGACTTTGAGTCAACAATTAGAGGCCAATTTTTATTTACCTTAGATTGGGTTAAATTTGTTTTTTCGTCTTTAATTATTTCAATTTTTCCTACATTTATTAGTAATTCAAGGTCTTCTATTTGTAAATTTACAATTCCCCAATCGTCTTTTCCATAAAAACCAATCTTTCTAATTTCATTTCTAATCTTTTTTTGTTCTGAAGCGGATGCTTTAACTCGACGTTTTATTAACTCAAAAATTTGATCTATTTCTATTTGAGTAAATGTATTTTTGCCTTTTAATAACATTGTAATTATTTATTATAGGTTAATATATAATTTATTTCAAGCATCAAAGTTAGAAAAATAATTAATTTCTCGATTAAATATTTATATTGTTTTAATAGTTTGAGTTGATTTATTTGCAGAATATTATGATTTTTGGAATTAATTTATATCTTTGCCGAATAATTCTAATAAAAAAGCACTATGAAAAAATTATTGTTTCTATCATTAATCATGTTCGCTTGTTTGAGTTTGTCGGCTCAAGATTTAATAGTTCGAAAAAACCCAAAAGCAGAAATTACTTGTAAAATTGTTGAAATAGGAGAAGATTTAGTTTATTATTCAGCTAATTTAGGAGGAGAAGAAAGACGTTTTAGTATTGACAAAAATAATATTGTATATATTAAGTTTGCTAATGGTGAAGTGTTGAAGATGGAAGATTCAATGTTTGGACAAAATCACTATCAGGATAATACTAATAATGCTATAAAGTTTAACTTCTTAGCACCAATTATGGGCTTTTCTGAATTTGACTACGAAAGAAGCATTAAGCCAGGACAGAGTTGGACAGCAGGATTAGGAATAATAGGATTAGGCTTTGAAACCTTTGGTGTGGAGGCAATTGGTGTTTCTTTTTCTGCAGGTTATCGCTTCTATCGCTCACCTGACTACTATGTAAGAAATATGAAATATGCACATTTGCTTAAAGGAAGCTATATAATGCCTAAAATAAAATTATCATTAATAAATACAGAATTAGAATATTACAACTACCAATATGACTATTATAATTATAATGGAATTGATCCCCTTTTCGAATCGAGAGAAGAAAATATAGCATCAATAAATCTAATGATTACAGGAGGAAAACAATGGGTGTTTGCCAATCGTTTTCTTATTGATCTTAATTTTGGATTAGGATATAGCTTTTCGAACATGAATGAAGATTCATACGATTACTATGAAGTAGGATTACTATATGGAGTAGGAACTCATTTCACTTACTCTTCAAGTTTGAAAATTGGTTACTTATTCTACGACAAAAAACAACCTAAAGTTATAATCCCTCAATAGAAACAGCAAGATATAAAAAATAAAAAAGCACCTTCACAATTAAGTTAAAGGTGCTTTTGTTTTTTCTTTAAGTCTTATCTATTATTCAAAAGAAAGGATTGCTTCTTTAATAATTTCAATAGCTTCTCTTAGCTGTTCTTCGGTAATTACCAACGGTGGAGCAAAACGAATTATATGTCCATGAGTTGGTTTTGCCAAAACTCCCATATCTCTCATTTTTAAGCAAACATCCCATGCTTCTTTACCATTTTTAGGACGAATAACAATTGCATTCAATAAGCCTTTACCTCTTACTAATTCAATCATTTCGCTCTTAACGTTATTCATCTCTTGACGGAATATATTCCCTAAATATTCTGCTCTTTCAGCAAGTTTTTCTTCCTTAACCACTTCCAAAGCAGCAACAGCAACTTTTCCAGCCAAACAAAAACCACCAAAAGTAGAGCCATGTTCTCCTGGTCCAATTGTAAGCATTACTTCATCATCAGCCAAAACAGCTGAAACAGGAATAACTCCACCTGAAAGAGCTTTTCCTAAAATAACTATGTCTGGTCTAACTCCTTCATGCTCTACGGCAAGTAATTTCCCTGTTCTTGCAATACCTGTTTGTACTTCGTCTGCAATGAAAAGAACGTTATGCTTTTTACAAAGGTTGTAGCAAGTCTTTAGGTAGTTATCGTCTGGAACAAAAACACCAGCTTCCCCTTGAATAGGTTCAACTAAAAATCCTGCAACATTCTTTCCATGTATTTCCAATACTTCTTCTAATGCTTTTGAATCATTATAAGGTATTTTGATAAAACCAGGAGTGAATGGTCCAAATTGACCATAAGAATCTGGGTCAGTTGACATGGAAATTATAGATATTGTTCTTCCATGGAAGTTTCCTTCGCAGCAAATAATAATTGCTTTATCTTCTTCAATTCCTTTTACTTTATAACCCCAACGACGTGCAAGTTTCATAGCTGTTTCGTCAGCTTCAGCACCAGTGTTCATTGGTAATACTTTATCATATTTAAAGTATTCAGTAATGTATTTTTCGTATGGTCCTAAGCAATCATTGTAGAATGCTCTTGAAGTTAGGGTTAGAGTTTGAGCTTGGTCGCACAGAGCCTTAACAATCTTTGGATGGCAGTGTCCTTGATTAACTGCTGAGTAAGCTGATAGAAAATCAAAATATTTCTTTCCTTCAACATCCCATACAAAGGCACCTTCTCCTTTTGATAATACCACTGGAAGTGGATGATAGTTGTGAGCTCCGTAATGGTGCTCCATTTTAATAAACTCTTCAGATTTTGTCATGATAAATAATTTTTAAATAATTTAATGTGCAAATATATGCTTATTTGTTTTTGTTGCAAAGAGATTTGTTTAATTTCTTCCTATTTCCCTAAAAGCCTTAATAAAAGTGTTGAAATCGGATTGTAATCTGTAATTTCTTGCATAAAGAAGGTTCAAACGATTTAAGGTACTTAAGTCAACATCTTTTTTGTCTAATGAGTCTTGAGTTGTTAGAATACCTTTCTTTATTTTAGGAAGAGAATTATTGGAAATTGTACTTGTATTTGAATATCCAATCCAAGTCTTGCTGCCAAAAAGAACAGAAAAAGTATTCTTCCATAATCCAATAGGTCTTTTTATAGTAAAGCAAAGAATTGGAGAAAATAGCAAAGTAAATAAGGCAAGAGTTATATCAAGAAGTCTTTTCTTCCTTTTGTTATCGTCATCAGAAATAGAATTAACGGAAATTACATAAAGGTCAGTAGGGGTGTTTATGGTGTTGCTGCCAATGATGAAATCTGTTTCAGGGGGAGCAATAATAAAATGAAGATTATTGGCTTTCAACTCTGCCATTGTGCTGATAATTCTTTGTTGAGAGATTGATTTAGCACAAAATATTACTTCATTAATCTGATATATCTTAATTATCTCCTTAATCTGCGAAATGTTGCCAACAAAATTAGGATTATCTGTTTCCTTATCGTCTTCCTTTGTTAGTCCAATAAATTCTGCCTGAGCATCTGTTGTTCTCAAAAGGTCTGCAACTCTAACAGCTTCCGTTTCATCACCAATAATAATGTAGCGTTTCCTTCTTTCATCCTTTGGTAACCAAGAGCCTGTTGAAAAATATCTATAAACTAATCTTATGGAGATAATAATAAATAATGAAACCACTGCTCCCAAAAGAACTAAGGCTCTTGAATATCTCAATTGTTCAGGAAGAAGGGAGTAAAACACCAATATAGTAATCATTCCAAAGAAAACACCTGAAATAATTTTTGGAATACGAATAGGCTTTGAGTATCCTCCTGAAAGATAAATAGAGAGAAGCCAGATGAAAATATAAATAGGGACAACAATGTAAATATATTGCAAAGGATAGTAGTTGGCGTCTTCCCATATATTCACACTCCACCACGATACTAAAAGATAGTAGGCTAAGTAAACCAGAACAAAATCTAAAAGAGGTAGGAGTGAATTTTTGAAGATGCGAGAACAAAAAGCAAAACCAGCTCTAAGCCATATTGCCAGCTTAATTAATGTTGAGAAAAGTTTAGTTTGTTTCTTAGTCAAATGCTTTTGAGCAAAAATAACCATAGCATTATAGAAAGTGTAAACATAATTCATCGATGCCTTCTTGGTACTTTCGCCTTTATAGTGAATAATTCTTGCCTTAGGAAAATAATAGTTCTTATAGCCTCCTTTTGTTATGCGGTATGACAAATCAATATCTTCGCCATACATAAAATAATCTTCATCCAATAGCCCAACCTTATCCAGACATTCCTTTCTCATCATCATATAGGCTCCAGCAAGAATATCCACTTCATTTACTTCATCCTCTGAAAGGTGTCCCATATAATAGTTGGCGTATTTCTTTGAGTGAGGGAAAAGACTTGTTAGTCCACTCATCTTACAAAAAGAAGTCCATGGAGAAGGAAATCCTCTTTTGCTTTCTTTCAAAAACTTTCCACTTCCGTCAATCATCTTAACTCCCAATGCTCCACAATCTTTATGTGAATCCATAAAAGAAATACATTTTGCAAAAGTGTCTTCTTCAACAACAGTATCTGGATTAAGAATTAAAACATATTCACCCTTTGAAATTCTAATAGCTTGATTGTTTGCTCTTGAAAATCCAACATTATCTTTGTTGGCAATAAGTATTACTTCTGGAAACTTTTCTTTGAGCATTGCAATAGAATTGTCAACAGAGTTATTATCAACAACAAATATTTCTGCTTCAATTCCCTTGAGGGCATTTCTTACTGAGTACAGACAATGCTCAAGAAAGTAAGCGACATTATAATTGACTATTACAATTGAAAGTTTCATTAAAAGTTTTGATTTTGTTCTGCAAAGATATAATTAAAAACGAAGAAATAAAATATTTATTTATTACTTTTGCATCCATGATAAAAAGAATAAAACCAATACTTATTCTAAACTTTATAATTTTTTGTTTTGTCACTTCCCTTAAAGGACAAAATAATAGTTTATTCTCTCAAAATCCAAAAATTGACACTAATGATTTAAATATACTTTATTTGAAGGTAGATAATCTTAACTTCTTTAAAGATAACGAATTTAAGGCAGAAAAAGTCAGTGGGTATACTCTCCCTGGTTTTCGTTTAAGTCCTAAACTATCATTGGCTTTACATAAAAACATTCTTTTGGAAGCAGGTGTTCATTTGCTTCATTATTGGGGAGCAAACAAATATCCATGCTATTCCTATTTAGATATTTCATCATGGCAGGGAGAACAATATCAAAAAGGAGTTCATTTCCTTCCATTGTTTAGAGCTCAGGTTTCACTAAAAGATAATCTTCACTTGGTTTTTGGAAATTTATATGTAAACAATAATCATAATTTAATCCTACCTCTCTACAACACTGAGCTTAACTTATCTTCCGACCCAGAAACAGGCGTTCAACTAATTTATGATTCAAAACAATTCTCTTCAGATGTTTGGGTTAATTGGCAAAGTTTTGTCTTTATGGATGACAATCATCAAGAAGTGTTTACATTAGGAGCTTCTACAAAAACTAATCTTTTAAAAAGTTATAGGAAATTTCAAGTTTATATACCTCTTCAACTAATTGGCCAACATAGAGGAGGGGAGTTAGATACTATGAATAATTTTAATATGCATACTTTAATAAACTATTGTGCAGGTGTTGGAATTAGTTATAGATTTAATAAACTTGTGAAGTATATCAATTTTGAATCAACTTATTCAGGATTTATAAATAAAGGAGATGTTGCAATCCCATTTAATAATGGGTATGGTGTATATAATAAACTTGCTCTTGGTATTAAGGATTTCAATATAAATATTTCTCATTGGATAAGTGAAGATTTTATATCAATTTATGGCTCTCCTCATTTTGGGAATGTCTCCACCAATACTCCTAATCTTACTTTTGATAAGATGCAAATGATACTTACACAATTTGACTACTCACTTCCTTTATATAAGGATGTGTCTATGGGCTTTGAGGGAAATATAATTTATTATTTGCCTTTTAAGGGCGATAGACCAGGATATGAGAAAGTTATAAGAAATGATGTAATGTTCTTTTCTTTTGGAATATACCTCAAGCTAAATCCTAAGTTTAGATTGTATAAGTTTAAAGAATAGAAACTAATTTTTAATCAGTAACGCACCCTTCGTGATCGTGATTACAACTTGGCTGGCAAACAAACAGGCTCTTAAAAAGTTTGTTCATTGGCTCAATTTGTTCAGGCTTTAAGATTGCCTTTAAATCTTGATATTGTCCAACATGTTGATTAAGGAGTTCTTTTTGGAATTTTATAATTCTATTCTCCAGCTCTTCAATTTTTTGTGAATTGTTTTCATTTGAGGCCAAATAATCCATTAACATCTCTTGACTAACATGAAGACTGTCAATTGCATTAAGGGCTAATGCCTGATGACTTTTCTTAATCTTATCATATTTTTTTGCTTGCTCATCATCCAATGAAAGACTTTTAGCAACAAAACAATTTGAATTCACATTTTTCTCTCTCCTATCAACGCTTTCCTCAATATGATTACAATTACAACTTCTTTTATTGACAAGGTAGAAGATATTTGCTGCCAAAAGAGCTATTACTATTATTGATAAAATGATGAAATATTGCTTTTTCATTTTTCTATTATTCTTCTTTTAAGAGTTCAACTGGATAAAGGCTTGAAAGGGCATCAAAATGATAATCCTTAACAAATTCATTATAGGAGTTGTTTTCTGAAATATTTTGCATTGGTTGATTTGATTCAGGATTGAAAGTTGAAAAAATATTAAATCCAATCAAAAGAACTAACCCAATAATGCTCAACTTCAAAACATTCAAACTCCATGAAGGTACAACATAAACACTTTTATCGTTTATCTTGTTTTGAATTTTTTGAAAAAGATAAGGATTAACCTCTGTAATTCTATCTTTGTTAAATAATGTTTCCATAAATATTACTTGTTTTATTTTTTATAGTTTTCTTTGCTCTATGCACCAAAACCTCAACAGAAGCAACAGAACAATTCATAATTTCTGCAATGTCTTTTTGTGGAATTTCGTCATAGATAAACATAACTAATGCTTGCTTTTGTTTAGACGGCAATTTGTCAATAATCTTATGCAGATGATTCATTTTTTCTTTTTCCTCCATATTCCAATCTGCTCTATCGTCAGACATAATTGAATGTTTGGCATCATCAGCATTAACAAAAAACTTTCTTATCTTTTCTTTCCTTAAGTAATTAATAGTCTTGTTTATTGATATTCTGTAGAGCCAAGTGGAGAGTTTAGATTTCCCTTGAAACTTATGTGCTGAAGAGAAAATCTCTACAAAAATATCCTGAACTAAATCCTCAGCAACCTCCCTATCATGAACCATACCATAACACAAATTCATAACCTTCAACTTATGAGCGTTGAAAAAGTCTTCAAAAACCTTTTGATTCCCCTTTGAAATTTCTTGTGCTATTTGTAAATCGTCCATATAAATAAAGATAAAGCAGGATTAGAAAAATCTCACCCTGCTTTACATCAACAGATTAAAAGAAAATTTTATTTTTTTACTTCTGCTTTAGCTTTATCTTTGCAACATTCGTGTTTTTTTCCGTCTTTGTTGCTTGTGCACTCATGTTTCTTACCATCTTTATTGCTTGTGCATTCGTGTTTTTTACCGTCTTTGCTTGTGCATTCGTGGTTAGCAACTTTCTTGCCATCCTTATCACAACAAGCTTTTGAAGCGTCTTTCTTGCTGTCTTTTGAACAACATTCTTTCTTAACTTCTTTCTTTTGAGGTTCTTGAGCATTAACAGTTGTAACTGCAACAAGAGCGAAAGCAAATGCTAATAAAATTACTTTTTTCATTTTCTTTTTGTTTTGTATTAATAATTAACTTTTAGTCTATCTTAAGACATATAGTCTATCTAAACCTTACATTTTTTTTTGAAAAACAACAATTTTCCGTTGCAAAAATAGGAAAAAAGTTTAGTTAAAAAAGTTTTTAGCTGTTTTTTTGTGATTTAGTATTTTCAAAAGTTTAAGGAGTAAGACCTATCAAAGAAAATAAACTCAATTATACTAAACACCTTAAGCTCTTTAATGTCTTTAAACTCTTTAATTAAATAAAAAATACACTTCCCAATTCAATATAATTTAGTATATTTGCAAATGAAAATACTTCATATAGGTTTTTTTAGGACAAAATATTTTAAAGTCCAATTCTAATAACAAAACCTCAATCCCAAAACATATTTTAAAAAGATGCACATCTTTTATAGTGAAAGATGCACATCGTTTACCCCAAAAGATGCGCATCTTTGCACCAAAAACTCCTTGTTTAAAAAGTTTTTTATAAGGAGTTAGTAGAATAAATCGTTATTTCAATAGATTTTTTCTTTGTTTTATTTTACTGAAACAGCGTTTTATTTTTCTCTTTAAGTTATCCCCTAAAAAAGGGTTGAGGAAAAATAAAGTCAAATGAATTAGAAAAAGGTGAAAAAGTGGAAAAATAGAGCTTGATTTAAAAAGTATTTCTGTAACAGTATATAAAAAAGTTTTGAAAATAGGGTTTATTTTTCCACTTTTTCACCTTTCTTGTATAGATTTTAGGATAAACTTATAAAAGGAAAATTAGTTTGAACTTTCTAAATTTAGCAGGAATTGTTTTTTATCTAATCCTCCGCCATATCCTCCTAATGTTCCATTATTGGCAATAACTCTATGGCATGGGATTATTATGGAGATTTTGTTTTTACCATTGGCATTTGCAACTGCTCTAAAGGCTTTAGGCTTATTTATGTTATTTGCTTCATGGAGATAGGATATTGTTTTGCCATAAGGTATTTGCAAGAGTTCTTGCCATACTTTTTTTTGAAAGTCTGTTCCAATAAGTATTAAAGGTATTGAAAACTCTTTTCTTTTGCCTAAGAAGTATTCTTTTAGTTCGCTCTCCACAGAATCCATAATCTCTTTCTCTTCCTTCTCAATATCCTTTTCAGTTATAATACCATTCAATGTTTCTTGCATTTTGTGGAAAAGTTTTGTGAAATCTTTTCTATCTGAAAAATCTAAAAAGCATAATCCTTTCTTTGTTGTGCAAGCAATCATCTCTCCAAGTGGAGTAGGGATAGTTTTCTTGTAAATTATCTCTTTCTTAATTGGTCTTTCCATTTTGTAATTAAGATTTATTACTTCTTATTTATTGAATAGCCTTTTAATCCGTAGAATATAAGGTAAAGATAACCTATTAGGGGAACAATAAATGAAATGCTTATGTTTTGACTTAAATCGGCAATTAGTCCTTGCAATGGAGGAAGAATTGCTCCTCCAAGAATCATCATAATTAATATGGAAGAGGCTTGTGAGGTTTTGTCACCAAGCTTATCAATTGCCAATGTGAATATGTTAGACCACATAATGGAGTTGAAAAGTCCGATTGCCAAAATTGCCCATATCCACCAAATGCCACCAAATCCAAATGCATTCATTCCAATAATCAACAATGCACTATTTACCATTGCAAAAATTGCTAACATTCTTGCAGGTTTAGACTTACCAATATAGAAGAAAAAGAAGTTAAGCAACATAAAGATTAGGAAATACCAAACGGTTTCAATGCTTAATGAATGAAGATAGAAATTAATGGTGTAGATAAGTAAAAAGCTAAGTATTGCCAATATCCCCATATATAAAACCTTTAGATTGGTTTTGATTTTACTTAAGGAAACAGCTCCCAAAAATCTTCCAATCATTGCTCCCCCCCAATAGTAGGAGAGATAGCTTGAGGCAAGGCTTTCAGTTATTTTTCCATCACTTACAGATGTTAGATAAGCAACCAAATTGCTTCCAATTGCAACCTCTGCTCCAACATAGAAGAAAATACCAATTGCTCCAAGCCACACGTATGTATATCTGAAAATAGAGTCTTTTTTATTTGTATCTGTTTTTTCTATAACTGGCTCATCAATCTTCATTATATTGAGAAAAAAAGCAATTGCTCCAAGCAAAATACCTAATATTAAGTATGGTGTCCTTACAGCACTGGCTCCAACGGAGTTTTCTAAGAAGATCTTAAATATAAAGTATCCTCCAAGTGCTGGTCCGAGAGTTGTTCCAAGAGAGTTAAAGGCTTGTGATAGGTTTAGTCTGCTGGAAGCTGTTTCAGCTTTGCCAAGCATTGCCACAAAGGGATTTGCAGCCACTTGAAGAAAGGTTAGTCCAATGCCCAACATAAATAAAGCTATTAGAAATACTCCAAATCCTAAGTTTAGAGTTGCAGTTGTGGCAAATACCATACATGCAGTACCTGCAATATATAACCCAATTTCTAAAGTAGTCTTATAACCATATTTATGAATGGGGTCTTTGCCTTTCTTGGCTAAGAAAAACAATCCTAAGGAGCCAACAAAATAGGCTATAAAGAATGCAAGCTGAACTATATTTGCTTCAAAATGGGAGAGATTGTAAACCCCCTTAAAGTATGGGATTAGAATGTCATTTAAAGAAGTGATAAATCCCCACATAAAGAATAATATCGTAATAGATATCATTGGGATTAGGTTAGTTGACTGGCCTTTATTCTGCTTCATAGTATAATATATTTGATTTTTCTTCTTTAAATGATTTCTTTGCAACCTGTTGAATATATTCAACTGTTAGATTTTGATATGAATTAACCTCATTATTTATTTGTTCAATATTGCCTAAATGCTCAAAATAGCAAAGATTCATTGCTATGTCTATATTCTTGATTTGAGAAAATGCCATTGTTGATTCAAACTTATTTTTCACCTTTTGAAACTCATGTTGGTCAATTTCCTCATTAGATATCTTATTTAATTCTTTTAGCAATGCTTCTTTGCCTGCTTCAAGCTCTATGTTATCAGCATATTTTCCTGTAAGAACAAATAAGCCTTCTTCAACATCTCCAGTAATAAAAGCATTAACCTCAGTAAATAGTTTTTCTTCTTTCACCAATCTATTATAAAGTCGTGAAGAGCGTCCATTTGAAAGAATATCTGAAAGCAAGTCAAAAGCATAATATTCTTTTTCAAGTCTTGAAGCCATAGGAAAAGAAATATATATTGCTGATTGAGGAACATTTCTTTTTACTCTAAGTTCTCTTTTTTCGGTTTGAACAGATTCTTTAATTCTCTTTCTATCTATTTCATTGCCTTTTTCAACCCTGCCAAAGGATTTTTCGCATAATTGCATAGCTTCTTTCTCGTCAAAGTTTCCTGCAATACATAAAATTGCATTATTAGGGCAGTAGTATTTATTGTAGAAAGACTTTACATCTTCCAAACTTGCATTTTCAATATGTGAAATGTCTTTTCCAATTGTACTCCATTGATATGGATGAGTTTTGTATGATAGTTCCCTAATTAACATCCAAACATCTCCATAAGGTTGATTTAGATACCTTTGTTTAAATTCTTCAATAACAACATTCTTTTGAACATCAAGACTTTTTTGAGAAATATTTAAGTTGTGCATTCTGTCGCTTTCAAGCATTAGAGCTGTTTCCAAATGAGTCGAAGGAAGAGTTATATAATAATCTGTATAGTCATTATTAGTAAATGCATTGCTTTCTCCTGCACTTTCCTCAACAATTGCATCAAAGTCTTTGTAATTTTTACTTCCTGAAAACATTAAATGTTCAAACAAATGTGCAAAACCAGTCTTATTAGGGTTTTCATCCTTTGCTCCAACACAGTATAGCATATTAACTGACACCAATGCAGTAGAAACATCTTTATGAAGTATTATCTTTAATCCGTTATTTAATGTATGGAAACTATAATTTATCATTAGTCTTTTTTTATCTTAGCTGTATTTTTCTATATCCTTTTCTGTAATTTCTCCTTCACAAAGAATTGCCAATCTCTCTGTTATATTCTTTAATTCTCTAACATTTCCACTCCAATTCATTGATTGAAGTTTCTTAATGGCTTGAAGGCTTATCTTGGGCTTTTGAATTTGCATTTGTTCTGCATAGTTATCCAAGAAACTATCCACAAGTAATGGAATATCATCTAGTCTATCATTTAAATCAGGAACTTTAATAACAATTACTGAAAGGCGATGATATAAGTCTTCTCTGAAATTACCTTTTTCAATTTCTTCTTTAAGATTCTTGTTGGTGGCTGCAATAATTCTAACATCTATTGAAATATCTTTTTCTCCACCAACTCTTGTTATCTTGTTTTCCTGCAATGCTCTTAGAACTTTTGCTTGTGCAGAAAGGCTCATATCTCCAATCTCATCTAAGAACAAAGTACCCTTATCAGCAATTTCAAAATTACCTTTCCTTTGTTTTATGGCTGAAGTAAAAGAACCTTTCTCATGCCCAAAAAGTTCGCTTTCTATCAACTCCGAAGGAATGGCAGCACAATTTACTTCAACAAAACTGTTATCCTTTCTTGGACTTATATTATGCAATGCTTTTGCAACAAGTTCTTTTCCTGTTCCGTTTGAACCAGTAATCAATATTCTTGCATCTGTAACGCCAACCTTTTCAATAAAAGAATACATCTCCTTCATAACCTTACTGCTTCCAATCATATTTAAAGGATTTAAGCTTGGCGTTTTGGAGTTTGATTTATTGTTTGCCTTGTCTTTCTTTGTTGAGGTTTTAGTGTCTTTTTGATTAGAGTTTGTATTATCAGAGGAAAGATTGTCTTTTAGTACTTTGAGCAGTTTGTTTAAATCAAGAGGTTTTTCAATATAGTCAACAGCGCCTTTTTTCAAACATTCAACTGCTGTTGCAATTGTGCCATGCCCTGAAATCATACAAAACTTAACGGACTTTTCATTAAGAGCCTTTTCCAAAACCTCAATGCCATCCATTTTTGGCATCTTAATATCGCAGAAAACAATATCATAATCGTTCTCCATAATCATTTTTAGTCCACTAAGTCCATCCTCTGCTTCAGAAACAGTGTGTCCTTCGTATTCAATTATATCTTTTAGAGAATAGCGAATTGCTTTTTCGTCATCAATTATCAAAATCTTGCTCATACAGTCATTTTATTATAAGCCATAAGCCATCTGTCTGGAATTTCATCATTCAAGGCAGTTTGATAGTCGTCGAAAGTGCATGGTATTAAATAATGTCTTTCATATTTAATCATCTTATCCTTTGTGCAAGGTACTTCCATCCACCAACGTTCACTCTTCTTGCTCTTGTAGAAAACAATGGTGTGTGAATCGTTTTGAATTGAAACATAAAACTTCTTATAGCTTTCCTTTTCCTTATATGGATAGTCGTGTTTTCTCCAAATGTAGCCGTCAATAAAATACCAAATTGCATGTGCAACCATATGTGAGGTTTGACCATTAATATCAAATAAAGGATTCAGTTCATAAAAACCAATTGATGAACACTTATCACTCATTCCTGCATAGCGAACAATCTTGCAAAGCTGTTCCCCATAAAGTCCATGAGGTGAAGGATTGGCATTTGCGGGTGCATCACTTTGTCTTACAGCACCAATATCAACTGTAACCATATCGGCATTTCTAACAAGTGGCTCAACATTATCCAAATTCTCTTGAATCTTTCCAACTCTCTGGCATTCGAAATAGAGCTTATTCATTAAACCAAGCGTTTCCTTGTCAACAAAATATTGCTGATAGGCAACTTGTGTGTAGTTGAAAAGATAGTTCGGTTCTCTGCAAAGTATGGCTGTTAAATATGCTTTTGAATTAAATTTATATGCATCCACACCAATATCAATTTTGCTGTCAATGCAGAAAGTATTTATGATTTGACCAATGTTTTCATAGCCTCTATAGTTGGCAAAGGTAATATCTTGTGAGCCTCCAATAATGATTGGGATTATTCTTAGTCTGAAAAGTTCTGCCAAAACATCTGCCAAAACAGTATAGGTATCTTCAACAGTGGCACCCAATTTCAAATTTCCCAAATCAACAATATTTACATTTTTCTCCAATGGAAAGAGGTTATAAAAGTATTTCCTCACCTGATTGGGAGCAAGCTTGCAGCCGTTATTCCTATAGGCATTTCTTTCTTCCTCAACTCCAATTATCGCAATTTCAGCATGCTCTATTGCAGGGAAACCACCCTCAACCCCGTAAATTAAAATCTCATCTCCAAGCCTAATTGAAGACTCATCCTTCTTTAATCCAATCTCATCAATATCTAAAGGGTTAAAATATAAATCAAATTCCATATATCAAATCGTTTTTAAAATGCGAGTGTAAAATTACAAAAGATTTCGCAAACGCAAGACCTAAGGATTAAACTTTTCTCTTTTTGAATCTGCCAATTGAGGATATGCTAAAAATGAATCGGCGACATGGCAAATGCAAAACGCCCGTTTCGCATACCCTAAAACGGGCATAATGCATAGTGCAAAACGGGCGTAATGCATACCCTAAAACGGGCGTTTTGCATTTGCCATATCTTCCTTATGTATTTATTAAATCGCCCTTATGGGGGTAATGTGTTGAGTGTTTAGGATTTATGGTATTTAGGGTTTGGACTTATACATTAATATATATAGGGGGTAGTTAACATTGGCTTAACCTAAAGGTAACGTAAACTAAATATGGTTTTAATATTGACTTAACATTGCTGCTTTACTTTTGCATTGTCAAATTAAACAGAAAAATATAAATGAAAAATAAAAAGATTAACATGAGAAAAAAACAATTATTTTTAGTAGCGAGTTTGTCGATAATGAGTATGACAGCAATGGCACAGATGGAAGAGCCTCAAAAGGACACCATAACACTTTTACAAGAGCAGATAGATGAAAACAGAGGTAAGATAAAGACTTTGGAGAAGTTTAAGGTATCAGGGTACATTCAAGCACAAGCAGAATTTGCACAACCAGCAATGGGAACAAAGACTGGAGCCAATGGAGGAAAATATAATGCAGATATTGATGGAAAGGATGCTGATTGGTTCTCTCGCTATGGAATACGTAGAGGAAGAATAAAATTCCAATACTCAGAGAAGATAGCAAAGGGCGTTTTCCAGTTAGACATTACAGAAAAAGGAGTAGGATTTAAGGATGCATACTTGGAGATTAATGATCCATTTGTAAAGATGTTTTCTTTAAAGGCAGGAATTTTTGATCGTCCTTTTGGAGATGAAATATCTTATTCTTCATCAAAAAGAGAAACACCAGAACGCTCTTTAGTATTCCAAAAACTATTCCCAGATGAAAGAGATTTGGGAGCATCATTAATTATTGCAGCACCAAAAGGCTCTTCAATGGAAGGATTAAAACTTGAAGGAGGATTGTTCTCTGGTAATGGAATTAGAGTAGATGACAATTCAAAATTGGACTTTATTGGACATTTGAAATACGAAAAAACCTTATCAAATTTATCATTTGGACTTGGAGCTTCAATGTATAGTGGCAAAGTAAATAATGCAGATGATACATTATATATAATGAAAAACAATGCTTGGACTATCGAAACAGCAGACACCAATGTTCTAAACAAAAGACAATACATAGGATTTGATGCACAGTTTTCAATAGTAACCTTTATGGGTATTACAAATATAAGAGGAGAGTATTTGTTTGGAGAACAACCTTCCCTAAAGTCTGACTTTGGTTCACCTAAATCAAATTCTTACACTATGTCTTCACCATTTAATTATATGAGAAAATTCTCTGGTGGACATGTTTATCTAATTCAAGATATATATGCAACCCCAATTACATTAGTACTAAAATATTCATTCCTTGACCCAAACACAGAAGTTTCAGGAAATGACATTAAGAACAAAACAGACCTTTCAATGAACACCTTTGGATTTGGAGCAATGTGGAATATTAATCCAGCATTAAGACTTATGGCTTTCTATGAAATGACAACTAATGAAAAGAGTACTTCAATTGCAGGATACGATACAGACATAAAAGACGACTTATTTACCCTAAGATTACAATATAAATTCTAATAACAATCAAATAAATAATAAACACATAAAAACAAAATACGATGAAAAGTTTAAGAAAAATAGCATTAGCAATAGCATTATCAATGGCATTCACACCAATGATTAACGCACAAAAAATTAAAGGATCTGACACAGTACTTCCACTATCTCAAAAAGAAGCAGAAGCATATGGGAAGAAAGGTGGTAAGGTAACCGTTACTGGAGGAGGTTCTGGAGTTGGTATAGCAGCTCTAATTGATGGTACAACTGAAATAGCACAAGCTTCAAGAAAGATGAAGTTTGGCGAAAGACAAAAACTACAATCAGCAGGTAAACAAGCAAAAGAAGTTGTAATTGCTTATGATGCTCTTGCAGTAGTTGTTAATCCAAATAACAAAGTATCTCAACTTACTCGTCAACAATTGGAAGATATATTTACAGGAAAGATAACCAATTGGAAACAAGTTGGAGGAGATGATATGAAGATAGTTGTTTATTCTCGAGAAACTTCTTCTGGAACTTACGAATTCTTTAAAGAACATGTTCTAAAAAATAAAAACTATATGTCATCAGTATTGTCAATGCCTGCAACAGGAGCAATAATCCAATCAATAAAACAAACTAAAGGAGCTATTGGTTATGTAGGTTTGGCATATTTGAATAAAGAAGTTAAAGCTTTGAAAGTTAGTTTTAATGGAAAGAACTTTGTTGCACCATCAGTAGCTACAGCTAAAAACAAAACCTATCCAGTTGTTCGTCCTTTGTTCTACTACTACGAAGTCAAAAATGCAAAGAAGGTAAAACCATATATTGATTTTGTGCTTTCATCAGAAGGTCAAGCAATAGTTGATAAAGTAGGATACATCTCAGTAAAATAGTATTATAACTAAATTTGAAAAGCAGGAGTAATTGGTTTTACTCTTGTTTTCATTTGATAAAGTAAGAAATCATTTGATTAACAAATAGCAATTCAAACTTACTTTATTCAATCATGTTCTTTGAAATAATATAATGGAGGTCTTAAATCCAGATTGACTTAATATTAGCTTAACATTAAATTAATGAAAAGGTAATAGGTCGAAAAAGACAATATGTTATTAAGTTTTATATTTTTGCTACGTGAATTATAAAATATAATTTCTGATTATGAAAATAAAGATTTTGGGATTTTGTCTTGCTTTACTCCTCCTTAATTTAGGAGTTAATGCACAAAAGATTAAAGGATCGGATTCGGTTTTGCCTCTTTCTCAAAAGCAAGCTGAGGCTTATGCTAAAAAAGGAGGGAGAGCAACAGTAACTGGAGGAGGCTCTGGTGTTGGAATTGCAGCTTTAATGGATGGTTCAACTGATATTGCTCAATCTTCAAGAAAAATGAAGTTTGGGGAAAAAGCTAAGCTTGTTGCTAAGAAGAAGCAAATTAAAGAAGTTGTTGTGGCAAAGGATGCTTTGGCGGTTGTTGTTAATCCTTCAAATAAAGTTTCTCAACTTACAAGACAGCAATTAGAAGATATTTTTACAGGAAAGATAACCAATTGGAAACAAGTTGGAGGAAGTGATTTAAAAATAATTGTTTATTCAAGAGAAACTTCTTCTGGGACTTATGAGTTTTTTAAGGAAGTTGTGCTGAAAAATAAGAATTATAAATCTTCTGTGTTGTCAATGCCTGCAACAGGAGCAATAATACAATCAATCAAACAAACTAAAGGAGCAATTGGATATGTTGGTCTAGCATATTTAAACAAAGAAGTAAAAGCTTTGAAGGTTAGTTTTGATGGTAAAAAATATTTTGCACCTACAATTGAAACATCAAAAAATGGAACCTATCCAATAGTACGCCCTCTATTATATTATTATGATATTAAGAAAACTAAGGTTGTAAATCCTTTTATAAATTTTGTTCTTTCAAAGCAAGGGCAAGATATTGTAAGACAAGTTGGATATATTCCAGTAAAGTAAAAATGTTAATTATAATTGATTTTCAACCTCACAATATAAAATTGAATATTATATGAGAAAAAAGATGTTTAGAGGGAAAAAGTATTTTATTGAAGCTTTATGGGAAGGGCTTTTAAAGATAAGTGGTAGTGTCACAAGTATAATCATTATCTTAATTGTTCTTTTCTTGTTTAGTGAAGGAATGGGAATTTTTAAGAAGAAAGTTGTAGAAGACGGATATGTTATTGCAGTTAATAAAAATAATCCAGTTAAGGATTTGTCTCCTGAGCAAATAAAAAATATTTTTGATGTTAAGATTGTTTCATGGAAAGAGTTAGGAGTTAATATTAATGAGGATGAGATTACATTATTAAGGTTAGATGATATTCCAAACTATTTTCCTGAAGACCAAATTGCAGAAGATATGAGCAATCTTCCTCAAATTATTAGTCAAATTCTTAAAGAACATCCAGGTATGATTGCTTTTATTCCTGAAGATTTTGCTAAGAAAGGTTTCTCTGAGAAAGTACTTGATTTGGGAAATATAAATTTAAAAGAGTTTTTTGGAGGAAAGGAATGGTTTCCAACTGCTCAGCCTGCTCCTCAATTTGGAGTAATCCCAATAGTTATGGGAACTTTATGGGTTAGTCTTGGTGCTATATTGATTGCTCTTCCTTTTGGAATTGCTGTTGCAATTTATTCTGCAGAACTTGCAAGCAAAAAAGTACATAAAATATTAAAACCTGTTATTGAACTTTTAGCTGGAATCCCTTCCGTTGTTTATGGATTCTTTGGACTTATTGTTATTGTGCCATTAATTCAGAAAGTTTTTAATTTGGATGTTGGAGAAACTGGACTTGCTGGAAGTATTGTTTTAGCAATTATGGCTTTGCCAACAATAATAACAATTGCTGAAGATGCTCTTCGTTCAACTCCTCGAGCAATGAAAGAAGCTTCATTAGCATTGGGAGCTAACAAATGGCAAACTATTCTTAAGGTTACAATTCCTTATTCAATTTCAGGTATTACCGCTGGGGTTGTTTTGGGTATTGGCAGAGCAATTGGAGAAACAATGGCGGTGTTGATGGTTACAGGAAATGCTGCTGTTATTCCTCATACACTTTTAGAACCAGTTAGAACAATACCTGCAACAATTGCTGCGGAACTTGGAGAAGCTCCTAAAGGTGGAGCACATTATGAGGCTTTATTTGTCTTGGGATGTATATTGTTTATAATCACTCTAATTATTAATCTTGTTGTTGAATATATTTCTTCAAAAAATAAAAACAAAGTAGCTTAATATGGACTATAATAAAAGAAAGAAATTAAATCAAGCTTCAGCTTTTTGGATATTTAGAATAATGAGCTTAGCTGTTATAGCTATATTATTTTGGATATTGGGATTTATAATAGTAAACGGATTTCAAGCCATAAGTTGGGACTTTTTAACAAAAATGCCTGAAGATGGTATGACTAAAGGAGGTATTTATCCTGCCATAATAGGGACTTTATGTTTAACTGCAGGTTCAATGATTTTTGCCTTTCCTATTGGTGTGCTTTCAGGAATTTATCTTAATGAATATGCTGGAAAAGGTTGGATAGTTAGATTCATTAGAATGATGACTAATAATCTTGGCTCAATTCCTTCAATTGTATTTGGTCTTTTTGGAATGAGTCTTTTTGTAAATACTCTTGATTTTGGAGATTCAATAATTGCAGGTTCACTAACTTTAGGGCTACTTGCCTTACCTGTTGTTATTAGAACAACCGAAGAAGCTTTAAAACAAATAGATAATAGTTATAGAACAGGGAGTTTGGCTCTTGGAGCAACTAAACTTCAAACAATTGTAAAGGTTGTTCTTCCAATGGCTTTTCCAAATATTATAACCGGTCTTATTCTTTCTGTAGGAAGGGTGTCTGGAGAAACAGCTCCAATTATGTTTACTGCTGTTGCTTATTTCCTTCCAATGTTACCTTCTTCAATTTTTGATCAAGTTATGGCTCTTCCTTATCATCTTTATGTTATTTCAACATCAGGAACGGATATTGAAGCTTCAAGAACAATGGCTTATGGAACTGCCTTTGTTTTAATAATGATAGTGCTTATTCTTAATTTAATTGCGAATGCACTTAGACGATATTTTTCTAATAAAGTAAAAACAAATTAATAACTATGTATAATATAGATGTAAACAACCTGAATTTTTATTATGGAGACTTTCATGCATTGAAAGATATTTCAATGTCTATTGAAAAGAATTCGGTTACTGCTTTTATTGGACCTTCAGGATGTGGTAAGTCAACTTTTTTGAGACTTTTCAATAGAATGAATGATTTAATTCCTGATATAAGAATGACTGGAGAAGTCAATATTGATGGAAGAAATATTTATGCAAAAGATATTTTGGTTGATGAGTTAAGAAAAGAAGTTGGAATGGTTTTCCAAAAACCTAATCCTTTCCCTAAAACAATATTTGAAAATGTTGCTTATGGATTAAGAGTTAATGGAGAAAAAAATAAAAAGGTAATTGAAGAAAGAGTTGTTGAGTCACTTAAAGGAGCTGCTCTATGGGATGAGGTTAAAGATAAATTGAAAAAATCAGCTTTTGAACTTTCAGGAGGTCAGCAACAACGTCTTTGTATAGCAAGAGCATTGGCAATTTCTCCTAAAATTATTCTTATGGATGAACCTGCTTCTGCATTAGACCCTATTTCAACTCTAAAGATAGAGGAACTAATATTCCAATTGAAAAAAGATTACACAATTGTTATTGTTACTCACAACATGCAACAAGCTGCAAGAGTTAGTGATAAAACTGCTTTTTTCTATTTGGGAGAGCTTGTTGAATATGATTTTACAGAAAAAATATTTACCAATCCTTCAAAAGAAGCAACTCAAAACTATATTACTGGTCGTTTTGGGTGATGCATGTTACTTAAAGAAAAAGTATAAACAACAATATATTAATAATTTAATTAGAAAAAAATATGGCTACATTACATATAGATACCGAATTATTTAAGCTTAAAAACTCATTGCAAGAAATGTGGTTATTGGTTGATAAACAATTAACCAAAGCTCAAATAGCGTTTATGGAATACGACAAATCAATAGCAAGAGAAATTCTTTCAAGAGAAAAAATGGTTAATGCTTTGGAACTTAAGATAGACTCTGAATGTGAGAATTTCATTGCCAGAAATAATCCTGTTGCAATAGATTTACGATTGGCCTTGGCATACATCAAAATTAATAATAATCTTGAAAGAATTGGTGATTTTGCTGAAGGAATTGCTGAGTTTGTTTTAAGAAATATGAGCGAAAAACTTCCTATAGAGTTTGCAGAAAAACTTAGAATTGAAGAAATGTTTAATGGAGTATCTGAGATGTTTAATCTTGCAAAAGAATCCTTGCATGAGGAAAATTCTTCAAAGGCAGAAAAAATATTCGGTTTAGATAATTTGGTTGATGAAATAAATCATAGATCAAATCTAATAATAACTGAAGAGATGAAGAAGCATCCTGAAAAAATTGAAGAATATTTATATTTGAATGCTGTTATTCGCAAGCTTGAAAGAATGGGAGATAGATGTAATAATATTGCTGAAGAGATTGTATTTTATCTTGATGCAAAAATTCTGAAACATAATAAGTCTGTGTAAAAAAAGAAGGGATATAATTGAAAAAAGTCGGGACATATATAAAAATATAAGGGATATATTTCAAAATATAAGGGACATATTTTGAAAAAGTCGGCACTTATTTTTAATTATATCGTACATTTTTCAGTAAATAAAAAAGAGGCTGCAAAGAATAAATTAAATTCCTGCAGCCTCTCTCCTTTAAATTATTAGAATATTGTCTATAACTTAATTTTTTTATACTTTATGCTTTATTGTCAGAACCAAGAACGTTCTTAACTTTGTGCATATATAGATTTTTTAGACTGTCTCTTGCTGGTCCAAGATATTTTCTTGGGTCAAATTCAGCTGGTTTAGTTGCCAAAACTTCTCTAATTGCTGCAGTCATAGCCAAACGCCCATCAGAATCAATGTTTACTTTACATACAGCACTCTTTGCAGCTTTGCGTAATTGTTCTTCTGGTATTCCAACAGCATCTTTAATAGCTCCTCCATATTGGTTGATTGTTGCAACCTCATTTTGAGGGACACTAGAAGAACCATGAAGTACAATTGGAAAGCCAGGAATACGTTTTTCAATTTCTTCCAATATATCAAAACGTAGTGGAGGTGGAATTAAAACACCATTTGAATCACGAGTACATTGCTCTGGTTTAAATTTATTTGCTCCGTGGGATGTGCCAATTGAAATTGCAAGTGAGTCAACACCTGTTTTCTTAACGAAATCTTCAACTTCGTCAGGTTGTGTGTAATGGCTCTTTTCTGAAGAAACATCATCTTCAACTCCAGCTAAAACTCCAAGCTCACCTTCAACTGTTACATCATATTGATGAGCATACTCAACAACTTGTTTTGTTAGAGCAACATTTTCTTCGTAAGGAAGATGTGAACCATCTATCATTACTGAAGAAAATCCATACTCTATGCATGATTTACATAATTCAAATGTATCGCCGTGGTCAAGGTGAAGGACAATCGGAATATTACATCCAAGTTCTTTAGCGTATTCTACTGCTCCTTGTGCCATGTAGCGAAGTATAGTTTGGTTTGCATATTTTCTTGCACCTGAACTAATTTGAAGGATTACTGGTGATTTTGTTTCAACGCAAGCTTGAATAATAGCTTGCATTTGTTCCATGTTGTTAAAGTTGAATGCAGGAATTGCATATCCTCCTTTAACGGCTTTTGTGAACATATCTCTTGAGTTCACTAAGCCTAATTCTTTGTAATTTACCATATCAAATTATTTTTGGTTAATAAATATAGATAGTTATTTTGATATTTCGTTAATAAGATTCTCGATTTTATTAGATAAAGGTTTACTAACTTTAACCAAAGGAAGACGAAGATAGCTTTGAGTGAGTTGCAAAATTTCAAGAGCTGCTTTTATTCCTGCAGGATTTCCTTCTTCAAAAATAGCATTTGTAAATGAAAGAAGTTTATAGTGTATATCCTTTGCTTTTTTGTAATCTCCCTTAAGGCATAAGTTAATCATTGTACTTACTTCTTTTGGAAAAGCATTGGCGGTTACTGATATTATTCCTGTCATTCCTAAGCTCATAAGAGGCATAGTTAGGGCATCTTCTCCAGATATTACTTGGAAGTTCTTGGGCTTCTTTGCAATAATCTCCATACACTGAGAAAAATTACCTGAGGCTTCTTTGATTCCAATTATATTAGGGAAATCATTTGCTAATTGAAGACATGTGTCAGCTGATATATTGGAGCTTGTTCTTCCAGGAACATTGTATAGAATTATAGGAACTGATGATGCTTCTGCAACTGCTTTGAAATGTTCGTAGATTCCTTTTTGTGATGGTTTGTTGTAGTATGGTGTAACAGAAAGTATAGCACTAACTTCAGAAAGGTCTGTTTTTGCAATTCTGTCAACAAGCTCGCTTGTGTTGTTTCCTCCCATTCCCAAAACTATTGGAACTCTTTTGTCAACAAGGTCAATCATACAATCTAAAACTGCCATCTGTTCTTGAGAAGTAAGGGTTGGGACTTCTGAGGTTGTTCCAAGACAAACAATATAATCAACTCCTCCATTAATAACATGTTCTACAATGTTTCCTAAAGATGTAAAATTAATATTTCTTTGTCTGTGAAATGGTGTAACAATAGCAACACCTGTTCCTGTGCCTTTGAAATTTTTATCCATAACAAGTTAGATTATTTATATTTTTATTTTTGAAAGATAATGGATTAATTGTTTTTGGTATTCTTCCATGTTTATATCTTCTAGCTTAAGTAACATATCAAAATGATTACGATGCTTTTCGTTATCTATTGCTATCTTGAATTTTGCTTTTGAAAGAGCAGCAAGATAGAAAGGGGCAAAATCGTCAGTTATTGAGAAATTAATCAATACATCAAACTCCTTTGAAAGAAATTCACTTATGTGCATTCCAGTTGGTATTTGAGAAAATCCTAACTCCTTATCGGTACAAAGGGTTACGTTCAGGGTCTCAATATACCACAATGGCTTTACATTCCCATAAAAGACTCCCATCACTTCAACTTTGGCTCCTTTTTCTTGAAACTCTTTTGTTACCTTTCTGATTTCATTCCAATTAGTTTCTTTGTCAACTAAGCATACTATTCCAACAGTTTTGGCAGCGTTCATAGAAGACATTTCTATTTCTCTATGATGTTGTTTTAGTTTAATCTTAAATACTAAAGATTGGATAGTGTTTCTTATTCTGTCTATCATGGAGGCTTGTTGTTACTTGCTTGAAATAATTTGTAAAATTACAACTAATATTTATACGAAACAAATTTTTCATTATTTCGTTTCCTAAAAAGTATTACCTTTGCCTTTGAAAATGAAAATAAGTCAACGAAATTCTAAACTGAAGTGGTTTCTCTTTATCTTTGCTTTTGCTCTGATAGGTTACTTCTTATATGAGATTAATAAGCTTATTGTTCAGCTTAGGTTTGAGGAGAAAAAGAAAATTGAGCTTTGGGCTAATGCCATTAGTAGGAAGAGCGACCTTGTTCAGCATACGGATATTTTCTTTAAGCAGGTGAAGGACGAAGAAAGGAAAAGGGTTGAACAATTTATTGAGGCTCACAAGATAATTTTACTGCAACCTCTTGACAAGGAAATTGACTTCTATTTTCGTTTTGTGGCAGATAACAAAACTATTCCGGTAATTATAACTGACGAGTTCAACAATATATCACTTTCACAGAACGTCTCCCTGCCAAAGGGCTACAATGTATTGGTGGGAGACTTACTTAAAGAATTTTCAGTCAACGCTCCCTTGGAATACGAGGTATATGGGATGAAGTTCAGACTCTATTATACCGAAAGCAGGGTTTATACTGATTTACATAATGTCCTTTTGGATTTGTCCAATTCCCTTTTGAGTGAGGTTACTGAGAATTATGTCTTTGTGCCAGCTATTATAACTGATAAGAGTAGGAGTGTTGTTTATTCTTCGGGGAATGTAACGCCTGACAAGTTGATTCAAAAGAACCTCCAAAAGACTCTCGCTAATATGGAAAGCTATAATAAGCCAATCCCAATTACTCTGCCCGATAAGAGAGAGGTTCTGGTCTTTTATGAAGACTCCAACCTCTTAAGGATGCTCAAGTATTACCCAATTTTCTTTATTCTGATTTTTTTGGTGATAGCTTTCATTGCATACCAGTTCGTTATCACTGTTAAACGCTCCGAACAAAATTCCGTGTGGGTAGGTATGAGCAGGGAGACAGCCCATCAGCTTGGAACCCCAATCTCTTCCCTTATGGCGTGGGTGGAGTATTTGAGAATGAACCCCGAGAACGAAGCCTATTGCTCGGAGATAGCTAAAGATATTCACCGTTTGGAAACCATCACTCAGCGTTTCTCCAAAATTGGGGCTAATCCAGAGCTAATGAAACAGGATTTGATTCCAATTATAAATAATGCCGTTGATTACCTTCGTTTGAGGAGTTCCAAGAAAGTTGATTTCAAAATCATCCTCCCTCAAGATAAGGCAATTGTCCTCCCTTTGAACGAACACCTCTTGGAGTGGGTTTTGGAGAACCTCTGTAAGAACGCAATTGATGCCATGGAGGGCGTTGGGGAGTTCCGTATTGAGTTGATTGAAGACCATAAAAAGATTCACTTAGACATTTCCGACACAGGGAAAGGGATTCCAAAGAGAAACCAAAAGAAGGTCTTCTATCCTGGATACTCTTCAAAGCAAAGGGGATGGGGCTTGGGCTTGAGCTTAGCAAAGAGAATAATTGTGGAGTACCATAAGGGGAAAATATTCGTTAAGCAATCCACAGTGGGAAAGGGAACAACCTTTAGGATAAGCTTCCGCAAATTGGACAGATAATATGTCAGGACTATATATTCACATCCCCTTTTGCTTGCAGAAATGCCTATATTGTGATTTTTACTCTTCAGCAACAAGAAAGAGCAAGAAAGCATATTTGGAAGCACTTGTAAGGGAATGGGAGGAAAGGAAAAATGACGTAGACTGGGGCGTAAAAAGCTCAATCAAAACCATATATATAGGAGGGGGGACTCCTTCAAGCTTGGATAGGGATGAGGTAAAATATCTCTTTGACTCAATATTAAAGGACTTAACCCTGTTTCACCCAAACCTCGAGGAAATGGAAATAACCTTCGAGGCAAATCCAGAAAACCTAACCTACGAATATTTAAACTTCCTCAAAACTCAAACTCCCATAAACCGACTAAGCATAGGCGTACAGAGCTTTTGTGATAACGACCTCAGAGCAATTGGAAGGAAACACTCAGCATTGCAGGCTGCCGACTGTGTACAATTAGCCCAAAAGGTGGGTTTTAAGAACATAAGTATAGACCTCATTTTTGCCCTTAAGGATATGACCAAAGAGCGTTGGCAGGCAAACCTACGGAAGGCAATAGAGCTCAAAGTTCAGCATATTTCGGCCTACTGCCTTACTGTGGAAAAGGGGACTATGCTCAACACCCTTGTGGAGAAGAAAAAGATAGTCCTGCCCAATGAAATGGAGCAGGAAGAGCAGTTCCTTATTGCTAAAGACTATTTGACCAAAAACAAATACCAGCACTACGAAACCTCAAACTATTGCCTCAAAGGCTACCGCTCCCAGCACAACTCCCTCTACTGGCAAAACAAACCCTACCTTGCTTTGGGTGCATCTGCCCATAGTTTCAACCTGAAGAAAAGAAGATGGAACATAAACAACCTCCAAGAATATATTGAGGGAGTTAATCAAAATAAAACCATTTACCAAGAGGAAATCCTTACCCCAAAGGATATTTACAACGAATACATCCTCAGTGCCACCAGAGTAAAAGAGGGCATAAGCATAAGCTATATAAGGGAAAACTTCTCCCAAGAAACCCTAAACCACTTCCTTTTGCAAATCCCAGACCTCCTTAAAAACAACCTCATACAAAGGCAAAACGACCATTACCTCCTTACCACCAAAGGCATCCTCCTTTCCAATCAAATAGCAGTAAGTCTGTTTTTATAGAGAGAGAGTTTAGGTTTATTACTTTTTTACCCTATGCCAATTAAAATAAATTTTAACGCCGTTAAAAAACGCTTAGACGCCGTTTAAAAACGCATATTAATCCGTTGGAAGCATTTTTTAAGTGTTTTCTGGAGTTTGAAGATGGTTTTCTGGAGGCTCTAAGCAATTAAACTCCAATTGCTTATCATAGGAGAAAGGGTGGGTTTTTTTAAACGGCGTCCCAGCTTTTTTAAACGGAATCCTACCTTTTTTTAACGCCGTTTAAAAACGCTCAGACGCCGTTTAAAAAAGGTAGGATGCCGTTTAATTTTGCTCAAACGCCGTTTAATTTTGCTCAAACGCCGTTTGATTATCAGAAACTGCTCTTCCAGAACGATGGCATAAAGAGTACCAAAACGGTAACCAACTCCAAACGACCTAAATACATAAGGGAAATAAATATTGCTTTGGCTGAATTCGATATGGTGGAGTAATCGCCAAAGGCACCGATGTCTCCAAACCCTGTACCCATATTGCTCAAACACGAAACGCTGGCTCCTGCTGCCTCCTCCAAGTCCAAGCCCATTCCAATCAAAGCCAACACTGCCACAACGAAGGTTATAATAAACAAAAGGAAGACTATCAATACGTTGTGAACCACTCTTGGCTCCACAATTTGCTTTTCGAACTTTATGGGGAGGACTGCTCGTTTGTGGAAGCTCCTCTTTATGATTTGCTTGGCGTTTTTAAACAATATAATTATCCTTATTATCTTTAAGCCTCCAGTTGTTGAGCCGCTCATGGCACCTGAAAACATTAGGAGTAAGAGGATTAGCGATGCAGAGGTGCCCCAAAGAGCGTAGTCGTAGCTTATGAAACCTGCAGAGGTGATTATGCTTACTGTCTGGAAGAGAGAATGACGGAAGCTTGCCTCCAAGCCCAGAGAAGTGTCGTAGGTTAGTAAAAAGATTACCCCTGTTGCCACCAAAATGGCGTATATATAAACTTTAAACTCCTCATTTATAACTATCTTTCTGAATCGTCCCTTTATGGCGTAATACATTAATGGGAAGTTGATACCTGAAGGAATCATAAAGACGATTAAAATATAGTGGATTAAAGGGGAGTATAGCGAGATGGAGGTATTTTTTGTTGAGAATCCCCCTGAGCTCAATGTAGCAAAGGCGTGGCACACTGCATCGAAAGGCGTCATCCCTCCAATCCAAAGGCAAAGAGCCGCAATCAGGGTTAGAGAAACATAAATTGCCACAATAATTTTCCCAGTCGTCTTGATATGAGGCGAAAGTTTCCCCTTATTGGGACCAGTTACCTCAGCAGCAAACAGCGACATACCCCCACCACCAAAAAACGGAATAAAAGATATAACGATAACAACTATCCCAACGCCCCCAATCCAGTTGGTCAAGCTCCTCCAGAAGAGAATGCCATTGGGGAGGGCTTCCACGTTTGTTATAATGGTAGCTGAAGTTGTTGAAAAGCCGCTCATTGATTCAAAGAAGGCGTCAAAATACGATTGGGTGTAGCCTCCCAAAAAGTAGGGTAGGGCTCCAAATACAGACATTACGAGCCATATCATTGCAACTATCATAAAACCAAGCTTAGGGTCAATGTGGGTAATCCTTTGCCTTCGTTTGAAAAACCTCAAAGTCAGTCCCACCATCATGGTAATCCCTGTGCTTAAGCTCAAAGGCACTATATCATTTCCCCCATAAGCAATGGCAACGCCCAAACTCAAGAGCATAAACCCAGCCTCAAGAGTGAGCAAAATCCCAATTACCCTCAAAAGAGTTACACTCCGTTTCCTAATCATCAAATACCCTTTAATTTAATTTAAATCCCGAAACAATTTTGGCAAAGATACAATAAAGAAAATTATCTCCTCTTCCAGAACGAAGGCATAAAGAGAACAAACACTGTAATTAACTCCAAACGACCTACAAACATAAGAAAAGAACCTACCCATTTGGCTGCCAAAGGGAAGTCGGCATAATTACCAAACCCACCGTTCTTTCCCAATCCTGGCCCCATATTACTTAAGAAAGAAACGGCAGCTCCTGAAGCCTCAACGAAGTCTATTCCCAAAATAATAAGGAGTAAAGCCCCACAGATGTAGGTTATTAGGAACAAAAGGAACATTGTTAATACGTTTCTAAGGACTGGTTTTTCCACAATCCTCTTTTCAAACCTTATGGGGATAACTGCCTTTGAGTGTATGCTTTTCTTTAGTATGTTCTTGGCCATCTTAAAGAGTAGGATAATCCTTACAATCTTCAAACCTCCAGTTGTTGAACCGCTCATTGCCCCAGAAAACATTAAAAGGAAAAGCAAGAAAACGGCAGGAGTAGCCCATTGTGAGAAGTCGGCATTAACAAACCCTGTGGAGGTAATTAAACTCACCACCTGGAAGACTGCATGTCTAAAGGAGGTCTCCAATCCTAAGGAAGTATCGTAAATTAATGCTGTAAGAACAACTGTTGCAACAATAATGGCAGCAAAATATGTTTTTATTTCCTCGTTAATCCATATCTTTCTGTATTGTTTCTTTATAAAGTAATACATTAAAGAGAAGTTGACCCCTGAAGGAATCATAGAGAGGACTAATAAATATTGAATCAAAGGAGAGTAAGCTGCACCGGAATAATTCATAGTTGAGAACCCCCCTGAAGCCAATGCAGCAAAAGAATGGCACACCGCATCGTAGAGGCTCATTCCTGCAATCCAAAGCCATAGAGTAGAAATAGCAATCAAACCAACGTAGATAGAAAGTAAAATAGAGCCAGTTTTCTTAATATGAGGAGAGAGTTTCCCCTTACTAGGACCAGCCACCTCCGCAGAAAACATAGCCATAGCCCCACCACCAACAAATGGAATAAAAGAAATAACAATCACCACAATACCAATACCGCCAATAGCATTAGTTAACTGACGCCAAAACAAAATACCTCTTGGCAAACTCTCCACATCCCTAATCACCGAAGCACCAGTGGTAGTGAAGCCCGACATTGTTTCAAAGTACGCATCAGTATAAGAAGCATACCCCCCAATATACAAAGGCAAAGCCCCAAAAGCAGACATAATAGCCCAAATAAGAGCAACAATAAGAAACCCTAACCTTTGGTCAATATGAATAGTTTGACGCTTAATTAAAGGAACCCTAAGAAAAAAGCCAACAATAAAAGTCAGTATTGCACTATAAAGAAGCGCCATCTTATCATCCCCATCATACATCAAACTAACGCCAATGCTCAGCAGCATAAAGCCAGCCTCCATCATAAGAAGCATACCCAAAACCCTTGAAACTGTAACAAATCTGCCTTTAAACACCGTTAGAAATTTAGGACGCAAAAGTATAAAAAAAACACATAAGGAAAGAAGAAAAATTTGGGATATTAGAGCTATTTAATTTTCAAATACTCTTATTAGATATTTAAAGTAAAGGGATTAAGCCAGAGGCTTAATCCCTTTATTAATATAGTTAGTAAGCTCATCAATGCTCACCCTGTCTTGTTTCATAGAGTCCCTTTCACGAACAGTAACCGTATTGTCCTCTAATGTTTGCGTATCAACAGTAATACAAAATGGAGTACCAATAGCATCTTGTCTTCTATAACGTTTGCCAATAGCATCCTTCTCATCATATTGAACCATAAAATCATCTCTAAGCAAACTTAAAATTTCACGAGCCTTTTCTGGCATACCATCTTTCTTAACCAAAGGCAAAACAGCTGCCTTAATAGGGCAAAGAACCTTTGGTAATTTAAGAACAGTTCTTATTGAACCATCTTCAAGAGTTTCTTCCTCAAAGCTATTAGAGAACACAGCAAGGAAAGTCCTATCCAAACCAATAGATGTTTCCACCACATAAGGAACATAGCTCTCGTTAATTTCAGGATCAAAATACTGAAGTTTCTTTCCTGAGAATTCTTGATGAGCCTTTAAGTCAAAATCAGTACGAGAGTGAATTCCTTCCAATTCTTTAAAGCCAAAAGGAAACTCAAACTCAATATCAGTGGCAGCATTGGCATAGTGAGCAAGCTTGTCATGATCATGAAAACGATATTTCTCCTGAGGAATACCAAGAGACAAATGCCATTTCTTTCGAGTTTCTTTCCAATATTCAAACCACTTAAGTTCCTCACCAGGCTTTACGAAGTATTGCATTTCCATCTGCTCAAACTCACGCATACGAAAGATAAACTGACGAGCAACAATCTCATTACGGAAGGCTTTCCCTATTTGAGCAATTCCAAAAGGAATCTTCATTCTTCCAGTCTTTTGAACATTAAGATAGTTTACAAATATACCTTGAGCAGTTTCTGGGCGAAGATAAACAACATTTGTATCTTCACTAACAGAGCCCATTTGGGTAGAAAACATCAAATTAAACTGACGAACATCTGTCCAGTTTCTGCTTCCAGATATTGGGCAAACAATTCCAAGCTCTTCAATTAAAAGTTTAATTCCCGCAAGGTCATTATTATTCATTAACTCTGCAAAGCGTTTTGTTATATCATCAATCTTAGCTTGATTTTCCAAAACTCTTTGGTTTGTTGTAATGAACTGTTCTTTATCAAAACTATCACCAAATTTCTTTTGAGCCTTTTCAACTTCCTTATTAATCTTATCTTCTATCTTTGCAATATAATCTTCAATAAGAACATCAGCACGATATCTTTTCTTAGAATCTTTATTGTCAATTAAAGGGTCGTTAAAAGCATCAACATGTCCAGAAGCTTTCCAAATAGTAGGGTGCATAAAGATTGCAGAATCAATTCCCACAATGTTTTCGTGCATTTGAACCATTGACTTCCACCAATATTTCTTTATATTGTTTTTAAGTTCAACTCCATATTGCCCGTAATCATACACAGCAGCCATACCGTCATATATTTCACTTGAAGGAAATATAAAACCATATTCTTTCGCATGAGCAATTATCTTTTTAAATAAATCTTCGTTTTGTGCCATTATAATCTTAGCCTTAAATCTTTTCTTTATTTTTTATTATGAATTCATTGAAAGAAGAAATTCTTCGTTGTTTCTTGTATTTTGCATGTGTTTTTTTATAAATTCCATTGCTTCCACAGGATTCATATCTGAAAGGAAGTTTCTAACAATTCCCATTCTTCCAACAATACTTGCTTCCATAAGAAGATCTTCCCTACGAGTTGAAGATGCAACAATATCAATTGCAGGATAGATTCTTTTATTTGAAATCTTTCTATCCAATTGCAATTCCATATTACCAGTACCCTTAAACTCTTCAAAAATAACTTCATCCATTTTTGAACCAGTTTCAATCAAAGCTGTAGCAATAATTGTTAGTGAGCCTCCATTTTCAATCTTTCTTGCAGCACCAAAGAATCGTTTAGGTTTTTGAAGTGCATTTGCTTCAACTCCTCCAGAAAGAACCTTTCCAGAAGATGGAGCAACAGTATTATAAGCTCTTGCCAAACGAGTGATTGAATCCAAAACAATAACAACATCATGTCCACATTCTGTCATACGTTTTGCTTTTTCTAAAACAAGATTAGCAATTTTAACATGTCTTTCAGCTGGTTCATCAAAAGTAGATGCAATTACTTCAGCATTAACTGTTCTTTGCATATCGGTAACTTCTTCAGGACGTTCATCAATTAGAAGAACAATTAAATAAACATCAGGATGATTAGCAGCAATTGCATTTGCAACTTCTTTCAAAAGAGTTGTTTTACCAGTTTTTGGTTGAGCAACAATTAATGCTCTTTGCCCCTTACCAATAGGGGTAAACAGGTCAATAACTCTTGTCGAAAGACTTTCTCCTTTATGTCCTGTAAGTTTAAATTTTTCTTGAGGGAACAAAGGAGTCAAATAATCAAAAGGAACTCTATCTCTAATTTGATCAATGGTTTTTCCATTAATTAATTTTGCCTTAACCAAAGGAAAGTATTTTTCTCCATCTTTTGGAGGACGAATAACTCCACTAACTGTATCTCCAGTCTTTAAACCAAAAAGTTTGATTTGAGATTGAGATACATAAATATCATCAGGAGAGTTAAGATAGTTGTAGTCAGAAGAACGCAAGAAACCATATCCATCAGGCATAATTTCTAAAACTCCTTCAGCCTCAATCAATCCTTCTTTCTCAAAATTATAAACAACTTTTGTTGATTGATTTTGTTGAGAAATTGGACTTTCAACATTGATTTCTGATTTGTTGCCTTCAGAAGTTTCTTTAGGCTCAATTTTTACTTCTTCCTTTTTAATATCTTTATTCTCTATTTTATCATTTGTAATTATTTCTGATAAAATAATTTCATCTGAATTAACTACTTGAGGTTTATCTTGAGTTTTGTATTTTAAATCAGGCTTTTTTAAATTATCTATTTGAGGAACGCTCATGTCAAATAAATCTAATTCGCTTTTCATTTTAGCTTCCGATGCCTCAATAGAGTTTTCTTTTATAGTTTGTTTCTTAGGATGTTGTTGTGGTTTTTGTTGAGGTTTTTGCTTTTCAGGAGTTTGAGCTTGTAGAGGAGTTGGTTTTTCGTCTTTAGCTTCATTTGTTTTTAATGATGCTCCAACATTTGATTCTGCAACAGGTTTTGGTTTTAGACGAGCTCTTTTTTGATTTTTTTGTTTTTTCTCAGCTTCTTTAGCAATATCTTCTTCGGCTGGGTTTGCTGCTTGAAAGTCTAATATTTTGTAGACTAACTCTGTTTCTTTAAACTTATTAAACTTAGGAATATTCAATTCCTTGGCAATTAACTTTAAATCATCTAAAGATTTTGTATCTAATTCAGATTTGTTGTACATAAAAAATAATATGATAAATAAATATGCGAATAAATCGCTTTAATACTAAATAATCATTTTGGGAAATGGACGTTTTTTTGAAGGAAAAAATTGTAAATTAAATTCCTTAATAACTTTGCAAAAGTAGAAAAAAAAATTATAAGACCAATTAAAAAGCAATTTTTTTATATTTTTGCTAATTCAAAAAACGAAAAATTAATAGGATGAAAAATTATATTGATAATTTAAATGGACTGCATATCAAATACATAATAATAAATTTTATTGTCTCCCTTTCAGGATTTATTACAACTTTCTTCGTTGGTAAAATAATTTCTGATTATAAAGTAAATATGTATTTATCGGTGGTTATGATGATGATAATTCTTGTTTTATTTCTTATGGGCAAGAAAAGATATCAATCACAGTTATTGAAAATCAGAGATTATCCAATGGGAAAAAGATTAAATGCTCACCATCTTTTAAACAAGAAACATTTAAATTCATATACCATTATGAATGGTTTTGCAATTCTGTTTTTAATTCTTTCTAATAATTATTTATACCTCTTTTTCTCAGTATTATTCTTAATTCTAATACTGTTAAACAGAAGTAGTAAATTCAAATTAAAAATTGAATTAAATTTAAGTGAGAAAGAATTAGAGAATCTTTCACAGCCAGTTATTGAAAAGGGTAAAAAATAAAATAATCAAAATAAATAAGTTTAGAACTTTTATGTTTAAAATCCAGTCGAAGCAAAAACTAACAGAAAATATCTATTTAATGGATGTTTTATCTCCTTGGGTTGCACGTTCAGCAAAACCAGGTCAATTTGTAATAGTTATTATTGATGAAAAAGGGGAAAGAATCCCTTTAACAATTTGTGATTTTGATAGAGAAAAAGGAACAATTACTTTAGTGTTTCAAATTCTTGGAAAATCAACTCAAAGAATGGCTAAACTTGAAGTTGGTGATAGCTTCAAAGATGTTGTTGGTCCACTTGGAAGAGAAAGTGAGTTTGTTCATCAAAGCAAAGAAGTCCTAAAATCAAAGAGTATTCTCTTTGTTGCTGGTGGTGTTGGAACAGCTCCAGTTTACCCTCAAGTAAAATGGTTTAAGCAACAGGGATTGGATGTAGATGTTGTTGTTGGTGCAAAAACTAAGGATATGGTTATCCTTGAGAAACAAATGAAAGATGTTTGCAGAGACTTATATATATGTACAGATGATGGTTCAAATGGAAACAAAGGATTGGTTACAGATGTTATCAGAGATTTGATTGAAAACAAAGGCAAACATTACGATGAGGTTGTTGCAATTGGTCCAATGATAATGATGAAATTTGTTTGTTTGTTGACCAAAGAATTTAATATTAAAACCATTGTTAGCTTAAATACTTTAATGGTTGATGGTACTGGAATGTGTGGAGCTTGTAGGGTTAGCATTGGGGGAAAGACACAATTTACTTGCGTTGATGGACCAGAGTTTGATGGACATTTGGTGGATTTTGATGAAGCTATGAGACGTCAATCTATGTATAAAACATTCGAAATTGCAAAAGATACTGACAAACACCACTGTAATTTAACCCCAAGCGTTGAGCAATCAGAACAAGCCTCTGAGATAGTTGTTGAAAAGTTTAAAAGAGTTAAGGTTAGAGAACAAGACCCTATCCAAAGGTCACAAAATTTTGAAGAAGTATCTTATGGATATAACGAAGAAGAAGCTATGGCAGAGGCTTCTCGTTGTATTGAATGTAAGAATCCTGGTTGCGTTAAGCAATGTCCTGTAAGTGTAAAGATTCCTCAATTTATTTCAAAAGTAAAGGTAGGAGATTTTGAAGCAGCAGCTCATATTTTGGCAGAAGATACTGCTCTTCCTGCAGTTTGTGGTCGAGTTTGCCCTCAAGAATCTCAATGCGAAGAAACATGTATTTTAGGTAAAAAGGGAGAAGCTGTTTCTATAGGTAAATTAGAAAGATTTGTTGCTGATTGGGCAAGAGATAATAAAATTGAACTTTCTAAAAAGGTTGATTCAAATGGTAAAAAAGTTGCAATTGTTGGAGCTGGTCCAAGTGGATTGACTTGTGGTGGCGATTTAGCTAAAATGGGATATGATGTTACTATATTTGAGGCTTTGCATGAAGCAGGAGGTGTTTTAGTATATGGAATTCCTGAATTTCGTTTGCCTAAAAAAGAAGTTGTTCAATATGAAGTGGAAAATGTTAGAAAGCTTGGAGTTAAAATAATTAATGATGTTATTGTTGGAAAGAGCATAACAATTGATGAACTTTTGAATGAGGAAGGTTTTTGTGCTGTTTACATTGCATCAGGTGCTGGATTACCAAAATTTATGGGAATCCCTGGCGAAAATCTTAATGGAGTATTATCTGCAAACGAAATTCTAACTCGTTCCAATTTAATGAAAGCTTTTGAAGAAGGCTACGACACTCCAGTTTATCCTGGAACCAATGCAGTAATTGTTGGAGGAGGAAATGTAGCTATGGATGCTGCAAGAACAGCAAGACGTTTGGGGGCAGAAACTCATGTTGTATATAGAAGAAGTGAAAAAGAAATGCCTGCAAGAGTTGAAGAAGTGCATCACGCTAAAGAAGAAGGTATCATTTTCCACACAATGAATAATCCAGTTGAAATCCTTGCAGACGAAAAAGGATGGGTTAGAGCCATAAAATGCGTTCGTATGGAACTTGGAGAACCTGACGAAAGTGGAAGAAGAAGACCAATTGAAGTTAAGGGAAGTGAATATGAGATAGAAACCAATTGCGTTATCATGTCTTTAGGAACAAACCCTAATCCACTTATCATTAATACCACCAAAGGCCTGTCTTCAGAAAAATGGGGAGGTATTATTGCTGATGAATTTGGTCAAACCTCAAGAGAAGGAATATTTGCTGGAGGTGATGCTGTTTCTGGAGCAGCAACAGTTATTTTAGCAATGGGTGCAGGAAAACAAGCCGCAAAAGCTATTGATAAATACATAAAAAGTAAAGAATAAGAACTAATAGATTAAGCTTAAAAAGTCAATAAATAAGCTTTCAATCTAATTAGTCCTTATTTCAATCTCATTTAATGCCATTATATTCTAAGTATAATGGCATTATTCTTTTGGTTTAATGGCATTATATTGTCGGTTTAATGGCATTATACTTAGAATATAATGGCATTATACTTATTTCAAATCTTGACTTGATGGATTTATCTCTTGATTTATTGAGATTTAACTCTTGATTTTGTGAATAAATAATCTGATTAAATTTCTGTAGAATTTGATTCTTTAATTTCTTCCTTTTGATTTAATTCTTCATGACTTCCTTCCATCCAATAAGGGTCTTCATCAGAAAGTTCATCTTCTTCTTCAATGGGAGCAATTTCCTTTTGAACAATTCCTTTGTTTTGGAATAAGATTGCAAAAATAATTCCTGTTATTGCACCTCCTAAATGTCCTTGCCAGGAAATTTGAGGTGATGGTTGGAACATTGGGAAAATACCCCAAACGACAGAACCATATAGGAAAATAACCAAAAAGCCAAAAGCCATTTGGGGTTTGTTTCTTTTCAAAAAACCACTTAGTATATGAAACCAAGCTAAAGCATAAACCAAACCGCTTGCTCCAATATGTATAGTTCCACTTGTGCCAATTATCCAAGCTGCAAAACCTGAAAAGAAATAGAAAGAAACAAAGAGAGTAGAGGCAAAATTTTTATAGAAAAGATAAAGTCCAGACAAAAGCAAGAATGCTGCAAGTGTGTTGGAAGATAAATGAGAAAAATCGGAGTGGAGTAGAGGCATTGTTAAAATTCCCAATAGTCCTTTAGTGGAACGTGGCTCAAGACCATATTCAGACAAAGAAATATTGGTGCTTACCTCCAATATTTTAATTATCCATAGAAGTAAAACAAAAGCTGCAGGAACAACCATTGCGCTTAAAAAATCTTTTCTCTCTTTTCCCATAAACTAATGCAAAGATAGAAAAACTCATCAAAAATCAATATTTCTTAATTCTTTTTATGCTAAGTTTCGTAAAGAAATCATATATTTGCAAATTGAACTTATACTATTAAAGATATGAGAAAGAAAAGTATCCTATCATTGGTTGCACTTGCATTATTGCTTTTGGTTGCAATAGAATCTAATGCACAAAGAAAAAATAGAGCTCCTGAGAATCGTTTTGGAATTAGGGCAGGATTTAATATGAGCGACCTTACTTCAGCAAAAGGATTAGACGTTTATAATGGGCTTTCATACTACAATCAAAACTTCAACTATGTTGGCTTTACAGATACTGAACCTTTCAAATTAGGTTTTAATGTGGGTTTTGTTGGTCAAATAAAACTTGCAGATTATTGGTATTTGCAGCCTTCTTTGATTTTTACTTCCAAAGGCTACAAACTTAACACACAAAACCAAGGAGATTTTACTCAAAATGTTGAACTTGATGTTGAGGCTTACTATGTTCAATTGCCAATTGATATTCTTTGGAAATATAATTTCTCTTCCGATTTTAGATTCTTTGCTCAAGGTGGAGCATTCTTGGGTTATGGAGTGGCAGGAACCTCATATTTCATTGACCATTTTGGAGAAAAATTTGTGCCAAGAGTTCGTCATGAGCAAACAGCAATGCCTACAGCAGTGAATGGATATATTGGTTACGACCATACAGTACATGGACTTATGGATGAAGATTACGATGAAACCTTTATGACAGAAGGAACAAATCGTTTTGAATTGGGAGTTGAATTAGGATTAGGTTTTGAATATAAAGCTTTTCAGCTTACTCTATCTTATCAGTATGGATTAACTCCTTTATATGACTATGATTATGATTTTAGTGGAAGATATGAAGCAAAAGGGATTCAAAATATTAGCAATTCATTTGAATACTTAAAGATTCCAACTCCAAAATCTCCAGTTCAACATGTTATTTCCTTTACTCTTGCTTACTATATGAATCTTTTCTCTAATAAAGTTAAATACTAATCCTCTAAAAGTTAAATCTTAATTCTGAACACTAATATAAAAGAATTTGCGTTAAAGAATTATGAAAAAAGTTTTTCCTTTATTAATCCTCTTCTTAACAAGTTTGGTTACTTTCTCACAAGAGCAAGTTTCAATCTTGGAGAAAGATACAATTAATGATTCATTACAAGTGAATGTTTTGCCATTGATTGATGAAAATCCTACACAATTTAGAATTGAAATGGGAGCATCATTCGGAAAGGGATTCTTTAATGAGAATTTTGTTTCAACTTATATTGCTCCTTCAGTATCAATGAAAGTTAATTCTCAGTCGTGGCTTAGAGCAGGAATACTTACTGGAGATAGCTGGATAAACCTTCCGAAAAATCAAACTCCTCCAGAGGATAAAGCTCCTTATGAAAACCGCTATAAAAGAAATATGGCTTATGTTGGAATGGATTTTGAAGTAAATCCTCGACTTATGGTTTCCTTAACAGCTTTTTGGGATAACTTAAACCCAATGTCAACTCCCAACACTCTTGGGATTAGAGATAATCTTTACACTTATGGTTTTAATGCCAATCTAACATATCAAATTTCTAAGAATTCTTATTTTAATTTAGGATTTACTTTTATTGAAACAAATAATCCTTATAGCCTTTTGCCTTATAGTTATGGAAGTCCTATGAGTGCTTTTAATCCAATGTTCAGTTCATACGGACACCATAATAATTTCTTAATAGGAGCTCCTTATAATTGGTAGGGGACAAGTTTTACAAATAGAATTATATTTTTCTTCCAATCATCAATCCATCTCTTATTGGAATGATTAGGTTTTCCATTCTTTTATCTTCTGTAATCTTTTGGTTGAAATTATTAATTGCAACAGTAAGTTTATCCTTTGGCATTGGCTCTAAGGCAATTTTGCCATACCAAAGAACATTGTCAGCAATCATTAGACCCCCTTTACGAAGCTTTTCAATACATAAATCATAATAAACAGGGTAGTTAGCTTTGTCTGCATCAATAAAAATAATGTCAAACTCTTCTTCAAGAGTTGGGATAATATCTAATGCTGCTCCAATATGTAATTGAATTTTATCATCAACCTTATTTTCTTTGAATAATTCAAGAAGAAATTCTCTGTACTCTTCATCCTTTTCAATAGTGTGGAGTTTTCCTTCTGTACTTAGTCCCTTAGCCAAACATAGAGCTGAATAACCACTAAAAGTTCCTAATTCCAAAATATGCTTTGGGCAAATAATCTTACTAATCAGGCTTAGGAAATTTCCTTGCCAATTTCCACTAATCATATGTGGACGAGGAAAGAGAAGATTGGTCTTATCATTAAGTTCTCTTAGGTTTTCATCTTCCTTACTCAAGTAGGTTTGACAATAGTTCTCAACTCTTTGGTCAATAAATGGAAAGATTTGTTTCTCGCTCATTATAATGAAATAATTTTAAATTCAACTCTTCTATTTTTTGCTCTACCTTCATCTGTTTTGTTGTCAGCAATAGGTTGTTTTGCTCCGTATGATTTATAATCTAATCTTGCCTTTTCAATTCCATGATTAATTAAATAATCATAAACTGCTCTAACTCTGCTATGAGAAAGCTTTGCATTATAGTTGTCAGAACCTTTGTTGTCTGTGTGTCCAGAAAGTTCAATCTTCATATTTGGATTCTTGTTCAAAATATTAATAAGATTATACAACTCAACATAAGATTGAGGTAAAAGAATGCTCTTATCAAATTCAAAAAATATGTTCTCCATAATAACAACTTGACCAACCTCAAATCTTGGTTCATCTTTGGTTTTTGTAATCACTACATCGTTTGCTATTATTTCTTTTTCTTTGCATGTTAAACAATAAACAGAAACATCATCAATATAGTAATAAGCTCCAGGCAAAAGATAAGTTAGATATGGCAAGTCAACAACATTGCTTTGAGGTGCAGGGTAGAAATTGCCAATTGTAAGAAACTTTTCTCCTCCCTCTGCAATAAATTCTCCCTCTATTTTAGTCCAATCTTCCACATTTATAATTGGATTGCTATAATGATTAACCACTTGAGGCTTTAAATAGGTTGATATGGATTGACTGACGCCTTTATCGTGCTCAATTGTGGTTTTGTCTGTCAACATTTGTCGAGTTTTCTCCTCAATTCTGTTCTTTGTAAATAATCCTCCAAGTGTTGCAACAGCTCCTGCTGAATATTCACTCAAACTTACATAAAAGCTAAGTTTATAGGTTTCTCCTTCCTTAAGATAATCTTTCAATTCTGTTTGAATGTACTCTCTATAATCGGTCTTTGAACTATAAATCCCAATCATTCCAACTCCCGTTCGTGGCATTTGAACGCCAAGTTTGTTTTTTGGAACATTACATTGTTTGCTTCCACATTTATTATAATAATCTGCACTCCCTCCTGTAGGTTGCCACCAAGCAACAACTTCCGACATATAACCGTAGGGCTCAATTTTTTGTGGACAAGTGAAATATTCTTCAAAAGAAGGATTGAAGATAAGGTTTTCTTGAGAATATGAAAGGGTAGAAAATAGCAAGGAAAAACATAAGCTAAGAGAAGTTAAAAATAATCGGGACATAAATAAAAATATGTGCCGACTTTTTTTATTTATGTGCCGACTTTTTCCAAAAAAGTCCCGTTTATTTTCAATTAAACTAAGATTAAATTTTTCCATCTAAAACCTCCTTCCAGTTAATTGGATTTTTTGCATCAAGCCAAATGTATTCTTTATCCTTGCGAAACCATGTCATTTGGCGTTTTGCATATCTTCTTGTATTTGTTTTGATATCTTCAATGGCTTGTTGAAAGCTAATTTGATTATCAAAATACTTAAACAATTCCTTGTAGCCAACTGTATTAAGAGCAGATAGATTTTTATATGGATAAACTTCCTTTGCTTCTTCCAACAAACCACTCTCTATCATCAAATCAACCCTTTTGTCTATCCTTTCAATCAATTCAGAACGTTCTCTTTGAAGTGCAAATTTAAAGATTTGGAAATCTCTTTGAGTTTTTTGATTTGTTCTATAGAAAGAAAAAGTTTTCCCTGTTTGACGAATAACTTCCAAAGCACGAATTATTCTAATATGATTCTTTTTATCAACAATATTATAGTATTCTATATCTTTTTCTCTTAATTCTTCCTGCAAAACAGAAATACCTTCTTCTTTAAAAACCCTGTTTAGCTCATTCCTAATTTCAATATCAACATCTGGAAGAGAATCCATCCCATTACAAACCACATCAATATACATTCCACTTCCTCCAGTGAGTACTATAGTGTCATATGTTTTGAATAGAAGTTCAATCCTGTCAAGTGCATCCTTTTCAAATAAACCTACATTATAATTATTATGTATTGAAATATGTCCAATGAAATGATGTTTAACTTCCGAAAGTTCTTCTTCTGTTGGAGTTGCAACTCCAATATTTAACTCTTTATAGAATTGTCGAGAGTCTGCAGAAATTATTTCAGTATTTAGTGCCTTTGCTAAATTAATAGCTTCTTTTGTTTTCCCAACAGCTGTTGGTCCAGTCAAAACTATTAATTTTTTATTATTCACATTCATCACTTATTAAGAACTCCTAATTGTTTGCAATTTGTTTAGGTTTCAATCCAAGCTTTTGAGCTTCTTGATACATCAAATTAAGTGCTGCTTCTCTTTCGTTTGGAATTTTTCCATCCAAGATAGCATCCTTAATTATAGTCTTAATTATTCCAATCTCTTTACAAGGAGATATTCCAAAAACTTCCATAATATCTTCTCCACTAACAGGAGGTTGGAAGTTACGTAAACGGTCTTTCTCTTCTAGTTCCAAAAGCTTTTGAGTAACCTTTTTGAAGTTTTCTCTATAACGAACTATCTTATTATTGTCTTTAGTAGTTATATCTGCATGGCAAAGCTTCATCAAATCATCAACATCCTCTCCTGCATCAAACAAAAGTCTTCTTACTGCAGAATCGGTTACTTCGTCCTTAATAAGAATTTGAGGTCTAAGATGAAGACTGACTAATTTTTGAACATATTTCATGTTCTCATTTAGAGGGAGTTTCATCCTTCTAAAAAGATAAGGTATCATCTTTGCCCCTCTTGTTTCGTGTCCATGAAAAGTAAAACCAATTTTTGGTTCAAAACGTTTTGTTTGAGGTTTAGCAATATCGTGCAAAATAGCAGCCCAACGTAGCCATAAATCATTACTTAGTTTTGAAATGTTATCCAAAACTTCAAGAGTATGTTTGAAATTATCTTTATGTGCTTTCTCTCCAACCTTATCAACACCTTTTAGAGCTGTCATTTCAGGGAAAAATAATTTCAATAAGCCAGAGCGGTCAAGTAATTTGAATCCCATTGAAGCTCTTGGGGACAATATTATCTTGTTTACTTCTTCAATAATTCTTTCTCCTGAGAGAATTTCAATTCTGTAAGCATTTCTTACAATTGCATCAAAAGTATCATTATGTATAGAAAAATTGAGTTGGGTTGCAAAACGAATTGCTCTAAGCATTCTCAAAGGATCATCTGAAAAAGTAATGTCTGGATTAAGAGGAGTTTGAATTATTCCATTTTCTATATCTTTTAACCCATTAAAAGGGTCAATAAGCTCTCCATAGTCTTCTTCGTTTAAGGAAATAGCCATTGCATTAATGGTAAAATCTCTTCGGTTTTGATCATCTTCCAAAGTCCCATTTTCAATAATAGGTTTTCTACTACCCCTATTATAGCTTTCTTTTCTTGCTCCAACAAATTCAATCTGCCAATAATAATCTTTAACCAAAAAATTAATCATTGCAGTTCCGAAATTCTTAAATACAGATACGTTACAATCCCCACCAATTTGTTTGGCAACCTCGTTAGCCAATTCAATTCCACTTCCTAAGCAAACAATATCTATATCCTTACTTTCTCTATTTAGAATAATATCTCTAACCCAGCCTCCAACAACATAAGATTTAATTCCCATTTGATTGGAAACGGATTGAACAATTTGAAAAATTGGATGTGTTAAGTGTCTTTTTAAATTCATTATCATGCAAAAGTAATATATTTTATCCTCATAGGTGGAAAAATGATTATAGAAATATGAATTAAGCTAAAATGAACAAATATTCATTAATAGATACTTATTCTTTGGTTTTATGTTTGAAATAAAAATTAAAACTATTAAGAATTACATAATTAATGCTTCCTAATCTGGCCTTTTAATTAGGAAAGGAGGTAATGTTTTAGAATAAAATTAATTATTTATTTTTATCACTTGTTGTTTGAAAAATAAGTACTAACTTTGCAAAGTATAATTTACAATGAATTAAATTAATATATCAACCATTAAAAACATTTAAAGATGAAACAAGTACATAACTTTAACGCAGGTCCTTGCGTTTTACCAAAACAAGCAATTGAATCAGCTATTGAAGCTATTCGCAATTTCGATAACACTGGAATTGGTATTTTGGAAATTTCTCACCGTACACCAGGTTGGGAAAGAATTATGGCTGAAACTGAAGCTTTATGGAGAGACCTTCTTAATATCCCTGAAAATTATGAAGTGATTTTCTTAGGAGGTGGTGCTTCAACTCAATTCTTCCATTTGCCAGCTAACATATTAAACAAAAAAGCTGCTTACCTTCAAACAGGTGTTTGGGCAAAGAAAGCAATCAAAGAAGCTAAATTTTATGGAGAAGTTGAAGTTGTAGCTTCATCGGAAGATAAAAACTATACATACATTCCAAAAGATTATACTATACCAACTGATGCAGATTATTTCCACATCACAACTAACAACACTATCTATGGTACAGAAATTAAATACGATATGGACTGTCCAGTAAATCTTGTTGCTGATATGTCATCAGACATTATGTCTCGTCCAGTTGATATTTCAAAATATGCACTTATTTATGGTGGAGCACAAAAGAATGTTGGTCCTGCAGGAGTAACATTTGTTATTGTTAGAAAAGATATTCTTGGAAAAGTTGAAAGAAAACTTCAAACAATGGTTGATTATACAACTCATTTTGGAAAAGAACCAAGAGATAAATCAATGTTCAACACTCCTCCAGTATTCTCAATATTCGTTATGCACGAAACATTAAAATGGGTTAAAGAACTTGGTGGTGTTGAAGCAATGAACAAAATCAATGTTGAAAAAGCTAACTTGTTGTATGATGAAATAGACAGAAACAAAATGTTCCAAGGAACAGCTGCTAAGGAAGACCGTTCAATTATGAATGTTTGCTTTGTTATGAATGAACAATACAAAGATAAAGAAGCAGACTTTATGGCATTTGCAAAAGAAAGAGGAATGGTTGGAATTAAAGGACACCGCTCTGTTGGAGGTTTCCGTGCATCAATCTACAATGCTTGCCCAGTAGAATCTGTTAAGGCATTAGTTGCTTGCATGCAAGAATTTGAAAAATTAAACGCATAAATATTTTTAGATATGACAAAAGTATTGGTAGCAACCGATAAGCCTTTTGCTAAGGCAGCGGTTGATGGAATAAGAAATATTGTTGAAGGAGCTGGATTTGAATTAGCTCTTTTAGAAAAATACACTGATGTAAATGATTTCTACAAAGCGGTTGAAGACGCAGATGCTTTAATTGTGCGTTCTGATAAAGTTACTAAAGAAGTTATTGAAGCAGCTAAGAAATTAAAAATTGTTGTTCGTGCAGGAGCAGGATATGACAATCTTGACTTAGAAGCATGCACTGCAAAGAATATTGTTGCAATGAATACTCCTGGTCAAAATTCAAATGCAGTTGCTGAATTGGCAATAGGAATGATGATTTTTATGGCAAGAAATTCTTTCAATCCAGGAACTGGTTCAGAACTTAAAGGCAAGAAATTAGGTATTCACGCTTACGGAAACGTAGGACGTTTAGTTGCCAATATTGCTAAGGGAATGGGAATGGAAGTTTATGCTTTTGACCCATTTGTAAATGCAGATCAAATGGCTAATGAAGGCGTTAAAATGTGTGGTAGTGTAGAAGAACTTTATTCTACTTGCAACTATGTATCTCTTCATATTCCTGCAACTGACCAAACTAAAAATTCAATCAACTACGAATTGTTATCAAAAATGCCAAAGGGTGGTTGTTTGATTAATACAGCAAGAAAAGAAGTTGTTAATGAAGCTGATATGTTGAAGCTTTTGGCTGAAAGAGAAGATATGAAATACGCTACTGACGTTGCAACAGCAAATCATGCAGAACTTGCTGAAAAATTTGGCACAAGAGTTTTTGCAACTCCAAAGAAAATGGGAGCTGAAACAGCAGAAGCAAATATCAATGCAGGTCTTGCAGCCGCAAATCAAATTGTATCTTTCATTAAAGATGGTATTACTAAATTCAAAGTAAACAAATAGGATTTACTTTTTTAGAATATACATTTTGAAAATAATTAAAGGCAATTCATTAAGTGAATTGCCTTTTTTAGTTAGCTTTTTATATCTAAAAGAAAAGTTTATTATCTTACCAAGCTTTTATATTAAGCCCTTTTTACTCTGTAAAAATTAACCAGTTTGTTTGGTCTTTTGTGCTTGAAATTAATTTTCCTATTGGGATATAATTATTTTCTTCCTTTCTTATCCATCCTTTGCTCCATGTCCCCATATCTAAGCATAGGGCTTGTTTTATTCCCATTCTTATTAAGGAATTTGAAAAGTCATCTATTGAAAGTCTTACTTCTGATTCTATAACACAGGGTAAGTCATCTATTATTACAAGAGCTCTACGATATGTTGCTTTCTTTCCAAATATTTTACAAGGAACAAGTGTTGAGTCTTGAACTAATAGCATTTGATTAAAGAGATATCCTCTTTTCTTAATTGTGAGATTTTTATAATGATTAAATTTTTCCGTTGAAGGTTTTATAACTACTTTATTGTCAAATATTGCAACATATCCTGTTGAGTTAAACTTTTTACCTGTCCTTACTTTTCCATTAATAATATAATTACCCATTATGCTTTTTAGGTTTGGAGCGGTGAAGGCTGCTGCAACTGATAATTTTATTTTAGTATTATTGGAGTCTGGTCGAGAGGTTGTAAATTTCACTTTACAATTGATTGGTCGATAGACTAAAAGTATTATGGTGTCATTATTTACATATTGAGTTATTGTATCTATGATTATTTTAGCTTGCTCTTTTTCAGTATTTGGAATCTTCTTGTTGGTGTTTGCATTTAAGTTTATACTTATTATTATGCTAAGAAGTGCTATTATAATTTTTCGCATGAAATTATTATTTTTTCATTCTCTTTATTTGTGGTAAAGAATAGGTAAGCTTCTCCTCCATCTTTTACATTTGTTCTTTTTCTTATTTCAGAAACAGTTTGAGGGAAGTTTCTTATAGTAATATTTGCTTTTTGGTATCTTGTTGATAGCGTTTTTAAGATTTTATTATTGTATGGAAGTATCCCTTTTATTATGAATTTTCTTCCTGGAAAGTCTTCAATTTCTTTTTCTGATATATATAGATGTGAGTGTGAGGCAAGCTTGCTTACTTCAAATTTTTCACATAAAGAATGAAAGCCACCAGCTTTTAGTATTGAGGTGTTAGGTTCATAAATAAATACTCCCATTCTTAGCTCTTTTTTTTCAGCCAAACGGGTGATTGATTTTTCTGTTGTGAAAGAGAATTTATTTATTTTGCTATTTGTGTCAAAATCAATGCATGTATATTTTATCTCTTTTTCATAGCCTCTCTCTAAAATTAAGAGTAATTCCTTGCATTCATTCTTCACAGAAATAATATGGATTTCTTTTATATACTTTATTTCTTTTCTTGCTAGTTTAATGTCTAGCATAGGAGATAGCTTTATGCAAATAGTTTTTGCTTTATCAAAAAGAAAAGGAAGTAGTTCAAGAATATCAGGTTGACAGTCTTTTAATAGAAATACTTTATTATTATAGTCATCTCTTCGTGAAGGGTCAAGGTAAATTATATCTGTTTCTTCTAATGAATCAATATCATTAGCACTATTTCCTTTATTTACAATTATATTGTCTAAGCCTAAGGTTTTGAAATTTTCTTCAGCAATACAAGCTAATTCATAATTAATCTCATGATAATAAACTTTTTTTAATTCTTTGGCAAAGAAAATAATATCTATTCCAAATCCAGAAGTAAGGTCTCTGAGAGTTGATTCTTTGGGAAATAAAGATGCTTTATATTTTGCAGTTTGTTCAGAAGAAGTTTGTTCAAGATTTATTTTTGGAGGGAATAGCAAATCGTTATCTTCTAATAATGAAGGGAATTTTTCTTTTGCTTTATTATATCCAATAATTTGTTTTACACAGAATTTTATGTCAATATCTTCTATTGGAGATTGAAGAAGAAGTTTGTTTGTGTCTGAATTTAAATTGTTTAAAATAAATTCTCTTTCCTTGTTCGATGCAATTTTCATTTTGCAAAGATAATGTGTATATTCTTTTTCTCTTGAATTCTGTTGCAGAATTTTAAATATGAGTGTACATTTGCAATATGAATTCTTTTATACGTTTATAAGTTTATGCTGTATTTTAAAAAGTTATTTTTATTTATTCTAATAGTTGTTGTTATGATAGGAAATGTTGACAATTCAGTTGCTCAAAATAATAAGCCTAATATTCAAGGGAAAAAACCAAAAATTGGATTAGCTCTAAGTGGTGGTGGAGCTTTGGGTTATGCTCATATTGGTTTCTTGCAAGCTATGAAGGAATACAAGTTTGACGTTGATGTAGTTTCAGGAACATCTATGGGTTCAATAATTGGAGTATTGTATTGTGCTGGCTACACTCCAATTGAAATTTTAGATCTTGTGGACAAAGAAAATATGAATAAAATCATTAATGTGATTAGATTAAATTCAAGTTTTGGAAGAGGGTTCTTTAATCACGAGAAACTTTCTAAGGTGTTGGGTAAAGCATTACCAAGTAATGATTTTTCATGTCTAAATAAGAAATTCTATTGCTGCGTTACAAATTTTAACAAAGCAACTTATAAGTTTGTTGGGGAGGGGAATTATTTAAAAGAGTATATTATTGCATCAGCATCAATACCTATTGTTTATGAACCAAAAGAAGTTGAAGGAGAAATGTATGTTGATGGAGGAGTTATGCAAAATCTTCCCGTGGAGCCACTTTTAAAAGAGGAATGTGATATAATTATAGGTGTTGATGTTATTTCTGTGCCAAATCAATCGGAGATTAAAGGATTGATGAATATATTTGCAAGATCTATGGCTCTTTCAATTTCAAGTAATACTGAGAGCTGGGCAGAAAAATGTAATTATGTTATAACTCCAAACTTAGAGAAATACACTATCTTGGATTTTGAAAAAGCACAAGAGCTTTTTGATATTGGTTATGAAGTTGGGAGAGTTTTTTTTGAAGACTACAAAAAACAAGAAGCTAAATCCAAAAAGAATAAATAATCTTACAAAAAGTTCTCTTTATTGAATCCTCGTTTTAATTTGCTGAATCTTCGTTTCATTTTATTGAATCTTCGTTTTAATTTACTGAAACGAAGATTTAATTTTAGCACTCTTTATTATTCTCTTCTCTTAATTTGATTATAGGAATTATTACATTTTAATAATGATTTAGGAGGAGTTTTTAGAGTTGATTATTTATTGGAATAATGTGAGACATATCAATAAATAAAGTCAGAATTAAATAAATACCAAATACAATTAAAATTGAGCCAATAATTCTATTTGTGTAGGTAATAACTCTATCTGTCATAAAACGTTTTATTTCGTTTGCAATAGCACATTTTATTAAATCCATGCAAAGTACAGTAACTAATATAGACGCTAAAAATGTTATTTGAAGATTTATCTTTGGAAAACTGCTTGCAACACTTATTGGGATTAACCAAAAAATCCAAATACTTGGATTGAGAATATTGAAAGCAAAACCTTTGGCAATATATTTGAATTGAAATTTAGTTTTTATTTCAATGTCTTTTGCTTGTTTGGGTTTAGTTATATGTCTTTTGAGAGCAGTATAAACTCCAAAACCTAAAAGAAAGAACCCACCGACTACTGATAAAATTCTTTGTGCTTTATTTGTTTCAAAAATTGATGATAAACCATACCAAGCAACAAATACCATAATTATATCACTAATAGATATCCCAAAGGCAAGTTGAGAACCTTTTTTAAAGCCTTTGCTAATACTTGTTTGGATAAGAGAGAAAAAGGCAGGTCCAGCCATAAGAGATAGAGTTAGACCAAATAATATTCCTTGTGTTATCGTTTGAAAAAAATGCATATACGTTACGTTTGATATTACAATTTATTGAATGCAAATTTACATAAATATCATTAACAATAAGAGAAAATAGACGTAAATATTGTATCTTTGCCGATTAAATTTTTAAATATATGGAAACTAAATTAAATACAATAGAAGAAGCGATAGAAGATTTTAAGCAAGGAAAATTGCTTATTTGTGTTGATGATGAGGATAGAGAAAATGAAGGAGATTTTATTTTCCCAGCAGAAAAAATTACACCAGACATTGTAAACTTTATGGTAACTCATGGAAGAGGATTAATGTGTGCTCCTCTAACAGAGGAAAGATGTAGGCAGTTAAACCTTGATATGATGGTGTCAAATAATACTTCCTCTCACGAAACTCCATTTACAATTTCTGTTGATAAGCTTGGAGATGGTTGCACAACTGGAATATCAACAAGTGATAGAGCAAAAACTATTAAAGCCTTAGCAGATCCTAAAACAAGACCAGAGGAATTAGGACGTCCAGGACATATTTTTCCCCTTAGAGCAAAATCAGCAGGAGTTTTACAAAGAAGTGGACACACTGAGGCATGTGTAGATTTAGCACGCTTAGCAGGTTTAGAGCCTGTTGCTGTTTTGGTAGAAATTCTTAATGAAGATGGAACAATGGCTCGATTGCCACAATTATTTGAAATCTCTAAAAAGTATGGAATAAAAATCATTTCAATTAAGGATTTGATTTCATATAGAGTAGCCAACGAAACTCTAATTAGAAGAGAAGAAGAAGTTATGTTGCCAACGGAATGGGGAGATTTCAATTTAATTGCCTACACTCAATTAAATACAAATGCAACTCATATGGTACTCAAAAAAGGTACTTGGACAAAAGATGAGCCAATTGTTGTTAGAGTTCATTCATCATGTGCAACAGGAGATATTTTTGGGTCTTGTAGATGTGATTGTGGAGGACAATTGCATGAAGCTATGAAAATGATTGATAAAGAAGGGAAAGGAATGGTAGTTTATATGAGTCAAGAAGGAAGAGGAATTGGTTTAGTTAATAAGATTAAGGCATATCATCTTCAAGAACAAGGAATGGATACTGTTGATGCCAATCTTGCATTAGGTTTTAGAGCAGATGAAAGAGATTATGGAGTGGGAGCACAAATACTAAGAGATCAAAATGCAAATAAGATTCGTTTATTAACTAATAATCCAGTTAAAAGAAGAGGACTTGAAGGTTACGGAATTGAAATTGTAGAAACAATTCCTTTGGTAGTGGAAATCAATCAATACAACGAAAAGTACCTAAAAACAAAAGCTAAAAGAATGGGACATACTTTGGATGTCAAATAGAACGTTTTAAAATAAAATGTAATAAAAAAAACAATAAGTATACATTTTTTGGAAAATATGCTTATATTTGCAGTGTTGGTTAAGCTTAAAAATGATGGAAGATTTGCAAACTCTTATTGCTGGAATTGAATATAAAGTAAGAAGATTAATAGACGATAAACATAAATTGGAGCAAAGCATTGAGAACTTAATTGACGAAAAAAAAGAGTTAAATAAGATTGTATTAGAGCAATCGCAAGTAATAAATAGTTTAAAAGAACAAGTAAAAACATTAAAATTAGGAGAAACAATAAAAAATAGTTTAGATACAACAGACGTTAAGCTGAAAATAAATAACTTGGTGCGAAAAATTGATAAGTGCGTAGGAATAATTGTTGAAACCGAAAAAGCTAAAAGTTCTAATAAGTAATGACAGAAGATATTTTAATTAGTGTTGATATAGCAGGTAGAATTTATAAGGTTAGGGTAAAAAGAGACGAAGAAGAGGTATTTAGGAATGCAGTTGAAACAGTTAAGACCAACATTAAAGAATATGCTAACATTTACGCTTATAAAGACAAACAAGATTTATTAGCAATGGTATTGTTGCAATATGTTACATCTTATATTAAATTAAAAGACGATAATCTTTTTGGCAACAAACAATTGATTGAAAAATTAGGAGAAATCAATAGCATACTATAAAATAGAATTAAAATATAATTAAGGAAATACAGGAAGTATTCCCGCATCAGTTCAAAAACAGTTTGTAAACTCAACACTAAAAAGAAAAGGAGGACGCTCATAATTGAGAAAGACAGGCCTCAACCCTTAGGGGTTCTTCGAAAGAAGACAGTGGAAGTTTGATGCAATTGGCACTCAAATCTTGTTTTAAGGAGTTTTTCAATACTCCATTTTGAAAGGGTGCGGGTTTTTTATTTATAGTTTTCGCAGCATAAAACCCATCTAAACATTTTTGTATCCTAGTTTATAAAATAGGAAATAAAAAAATTAATACTATAAATTTTTATGAATACAGTAACAATAGTAATCGTTTGTATAATAGTAGCTATAATCTTTTTTGGATTAGGGGTACTGTTAGCTGCAACCAAACTTAGAGCAATACTTACTAAGAAATCCTCACAAGTATTATTAGAAGCAGAGGATAAAGCAGAAATAGTAAAAAAAGAGAAAATCCTTCAAGCAAAAGAAAAATTTCTTCAACTTAAATCAGAACACGAAAAACAAGTCCAAGAACGTAATAATCGTGTTGTTCAAGTTGAAAATAAACTAAAGCAAAGAGAACAAGATTTAAAACTTAAAGTTGAAGAATTTCAAAAGAAATACAGCGAATTTACACAAGCAAGAGAAAACTTAAACAAACAATTAGAAATTCTTTCAACTCGTCAAGCAGAAGTTGAGAAAACTTTCCAAAAGAGTGTTGAAAAATTAGAACAAATAGCTGGTTTGTCAGCAGCTGATGCAAAGCAACAACTAATTGAAGCAATGACTGGCGAAGCTCGTTCAGATGCTGCAAGTAGAATAATGGAGATAATTGAGGAAGCAAAACTAACAGCAAATCAAAAAGCAAAAAAGATTGTTGTAGAATCAATTCAAAGAACAGCAACAGAAAACGCAATAGAAAACACAGTTTCAGTTTTTAACTTAGAGAATGAAGAAATTAAAGGAAGAATTATTGGGAGAGAAGGAAGAAATATCCGTGCATTAGAAAGTTTAACAGGAGTTGAAGTAATTATTGATGACTCTCCTGATGCAATTATCCTTTCATGCTTTGACCCAGTAAGAAGAGAAATTGCTCGTTTGGCACTTCACAAACTTGTTACCGATGGACGTATACATCCAGCAAGAATTGAAGAAGTTGTTTCAAAAACCAAAAAACAAATTGAACAAGAAATCATTGAAACAGGTAAGAGAACATGTATTGATTTAGGAATAATAAATCTTCACCATGAACTTGTTCGTATGATTGGTAAGATGAAGTATCGTTCTTCTTATGGACAAAACTTATTACAACACTCTCGTGAAGTTGCCAATTTATGTGCAACCATGGCATCTGAATTAGGACTAAATCCAAAAATAGCAAAACGTGCAGGACTACTTCATGATATTGGGAAAGTGCCAGATAATGAACCAGAACTTCCACATGCAATTCATGGAATGAAGCTTGCAGAACGTTGTAAAGAAAAACCAGAAATATGTAATGCAATTGGATCTCACCACGATGAAGTTGAAATGGAAAGCCTTTATGCACCAATAGTTCAAGTGTGTGATGCTATTTCAGGAGCACGTCCAGGAGCAAGAAGAGAAGTTGTAGAAGCATATATCAACCGTTTGAATAAATTGGAAGAAATTGCAATGTCTTATCCAGGAGTAATTAAAACATACGCAATTCAAGCAGGTAGAGAATTAAGAGTTATTGTTGCAGCTGAAAAAGTTTCAGACCAAGATGCAAATCAAATCTCAATGGACTTATCAAAACAAATTCAATCCGAAATGGTATTCCCTGGAATGATTAAAGTAACAGTAATTAGAGAAACACGTTCTGTTAACTACGCAAAATAAAATCAAATTCACTCTGCATAGTAAAATAAAATAATTATTATGCAATTGATTGATAATAAAATAAGCTATATAAGGCATTTATTTGTATAAATAAGTGCCTTATTTGTTTTTATTTTTATTACTTTTGCAGACATAAAATGTGGAAAGATTTGAATTGATTGCAACCACACAAAAAAATGCTAAAACATTTTTGATTACATCAATTCTTATTTCCCATTTTGTTAGTTTAATTATTAAATTTTAAATACAAAACAAGATGGCTTATTTTTTCACTTCTGAATCAGTTTCAGAAGGTCACCCAGACAAAGTATCGGATCAAATTTCAGATGCACTTTTAGACGAATTTCTCCGCAAAGATCCAAATTCAAAGGTTGCTTGTGAGACATTAGTAACAACTGGTTTGGTGGTTTTGAGCGGTGAAGTAAAATGTAATGGATATATAGACGTTCAAGACGTTGCAAGAAGGGTTATCAAAAACATAGGATATACCAAAGGTGAATATATGTTTGAAAGTAATTCATGTGGAGTTATTTCAGCAATTCACGAACAATCAAGCGACATCAACCAGGGAGTTGAAAGAGAAAACCCAGAAGATCAGGGAGCAGGAGATCAAGGAATGATGTTCGGTTATGCTTGTAGCGAAACCGAAGACTATATGCCTTTATCACTTATTTTATCTCATCAATTGGTTTCAGAACTTGCAGAAATCCGTAGAGAAGGAAAACAAATGAAGTATTTGCGCCCTGATAGTAAATCACAAGTTACAATTGAGTATGATAACAATAATAAACCTATTGCAATCAACACAATTGTAGTTTCAACACAACATGATGATTTTGACAAGGACGATAACAAGATGCTTGCTAAAATTCATAAAGACGTGAAAGAAATTCTTATTCCAAGAGTTATAGCAAAGCAAAAACGTAAGGATGTTCAAGACCTATTCAAAAAGGATTACATTCTTTATGTTAACCCAACTGGAAAATTCGTAATTGGAGGACCTCATGGCGACACAGGATTAACAGGAAGAAAGATTATTGTTGATACCTATGGAGGAAGAGGAGCTCACGGTGGTGGTGCTTTTTCAGGAAAAGATTCATCAAAAGTTGATAGAAGTGCAGCTTATGCAGCAAGACATATTGCAAAAAATATGGTTGCAGCAGGAATTTGTGAAGAAGTTCTTGTTCAAGTTGCTTATGCAATTGGAGTTGCAAAACCAGTAGGATTTTATGTAAACACTAATGGAACAGCAAAGGTTAAGGATGCAAAAGGCCAAACACTTGCTGATGGAGTAATTGCAGAAAAGATTAATGAATTATTTGACCTTAGACCTTATTCAATTGTTAAACATTTTGGACTTAAAAATCCAATCTTCCTTCCAACGGCAAAATATGGTCACTTTGGAAGAACACCTTACAAGGAAAAAGTAGCTATTTTAGAAAATGGCAAGGAAAAACAAAAGACAGTTGAATTCTACACTTGGGAAAAATTAGATTACGTAGATAAAATCAAAAAAGCATTCAAGCTATAAACAGATAGATTAATTTCTATTTATAGTCGCAGAAAGTATATTGACTTTAATTTAGTTAGTATGTTTTTTGCGGCTTTTTATTTTGTTTCCATTTGAACTTAAAGCCTTATTAACCTTCTGACGTTTTGTCATATTTTTGGCTATGGCAAACAAATTGATGGCTTTATTGGTAATTAGTATTGATAATTAAATAACAAATATATATGGAAACAAATAAAAAAAATCAAAGATTAGATCAGTTGAATCGTTATGCAAGGAATTTGAATAACGAAGCAAAGAAAGGGAAGTTAGACCCAGTTATTGGAAGAGATGATGAAATAAGAAGGGTATTGCAAATACTTTCCCGAAGGACAAAGAATAACCCTATGCTAATAGGAGAGCCAGGAGTTGGGAAAACAGCTATTGCAGAAGGTATTGCTCAAAGAATAGAGAGAAAGGATGTTCCTGAAAACTTGAAGGATAAGGAAATCTATTCATTAGATATGGGTGCATTGATTGCAGGTGCCAAGTATAAGGGAGAATTTGAAGAACGTTTGAAAGGAGTGGTGAATGATGTTATAAGCTCTGAGGGAGATGTTATTTTGTTTATTGATGAAATACACACCTTAGTTGGAGCTGGTGGAGGCGAAGGAGCAATGGATGCAGCAAACATTCTTAAACCTGCCCTTTCTCGTGGAGAATTAAGAGCCATTGGAGCAACAACCCTTAATGAGTATCAGAAGTATTTTGAAAAGGACAAGGCTCTGGCAAGACGTTTTCAAACAGTAATGATTGATGAACCAAGTGTTCAGGATACAATTTCAATACTTAGAGGATTAAAAGAAAAATACGAAATACATCACAAGGTAAGAATAAAAGATGCTGCAATAATTGCTGCTGCTGAAATGTCGGCCCGTTACATAACCTCACGTTTCTTGCCCGATAAGGCAATTGACCTTGTTGATGAAGCAGCTGCAAAGTTAAGAATGGAAATAAACTCCTCTCCCGAAGAAATTGATGAAGTAGATAGAAGACTGCGTCAATTGGAGATTGAAAGAGCAGCTATTCGTAAAGAGAAAGATAAAGAAAAAGAAGCACAGCTAACACAAGAAATTGAAGCTTTATCAAAGGAAAAAGATACCCTAACCAGCAAATGGAAAGAAGAAAAGAATTTGGTAGACGCCATTCAAGATGAAGTAAAAAAGATAGAAACCTACAAACAAGAAGCCGACTTAGCAGAAAGAAGTGGAGATTATGGAAAGGTTGCGGAACTTCGTTATGGAAAGATTAAAACAGCAGAAAAAGACCTAGAAGACTATAAAACCAAACTTCAAAACATTCAAGGAGGAATTGCACTTATTAAGGAAGAAGTTGACCAGAATGATATTGCCGATGTAGTTTCTCGTTGGACAGGAATACCCGTTCAGAGGATGATGCAAAGCGAAAAAGAAAAGCTTCTTTATTTGGAAGATGAATTGAAGAAAAGAGTAGTGGGGCAAGATGAAGCCATAACAGCAATTGCCAATGCCATTCGAAGAAGTCGCTCAGGACTAAGTGATGAAAAACGACCTATTGGTTCATTTGCATTTTTAGGTTCCACGGGGGTAGGAAAAACAGAGCTTGCAAGAGCATTAGCAGAACTGTTGTTTGACGATGAAAACCTAATGATAAGAATTGATATGAGTGAATATCAGGAAAGGTTTTCAGTCAGCCGTTTGATTGGAGCACCTCCAGGATATGTGGGTTATGAAGAAAGTGGACAACTTACAGAAGCCGTAAGAATGAAACCATATTCCATAGTGCTTTTAGATGAAATTGAAAAAGCTCACCCAGATGTATTCAATATCTTATTGCAGGTTTTGGAAGATGGACGTTTGACCGATAACAAGGGTAGGGTAATTGACTTCAAGAATACAATAATAATTATGACCTCCAACCTTGGTTCAGAATTGCTTCAAGAAGCACTGGAAGACGAATCTTCTAATTTTGAAACCTCATGGGATAAAGCACAAAGAGAAGTTTTGGAACTTTTGAAAAAAACAATACGACCAGAGTTTCTAAACAGAATAGATGAAATTGTAGTCTTTAAACCATTGAAGATAGAAGAAGTAAGACAAATTGTAGTATTGCAACTAAACAGACTAACCAGCCAACTATCTCAAAAACATATAGACATCACCTTTACACCAAAAGCAATTGATTACTTGGCAGAAAAAGGTTATGACCCACTCTTAGGAGCAAGACCAGTTAAAAGAGCAATTCAAAAACTTGTAATCAACCAGTTATCAGTAGAACTTATTAAAGGAACAATATCCCAAGAAACCAAGATAGAGGTTGATGAAATAGAGGATAACTTAGTATTCAAAAGAGCATAAACAAACCCTAATAAATAAATTAAAGCTATAATCGTAACTGGTTATAGCTTTTTTTGTCCCTATCAAATTCTTTAAATTTTTCTGATTAACTCTCTTTTTCCCAGAAGAAAGAGTGAAGAAAATAAAACACTGTTTCACTAAAATAAAACCTTATTTCACTAAATTTTTTACGTCTTTTCTTGGGAATTTGACTTGTCCTGAAAAAAGTTGACACAAAAACCCAAATCAACATGGACAAAAAT